>ERZ1035006.1086-NODE-1086-length-19206-cov-23.347710_pt1 | contig 19206 bp, 5 predicted proteins | sample MGYA00520694_ERZ1035006 | MGnify/ENA primary metagenome ERZ1035006 (study PRJEB33766, sample SAMN09781746) | gut metagenome | biome: gut microbiome | host: Homo sapiens | place: Madagascar | study: EMG produced TPA metagenomics assembly of the PRJNA485056 data... | reverse complement strand
CATTGGGCTTTCAGCCCGTCCTTGCTAAATCCGAAACCCCAGGGTGTCGCTTCGCTTGCCCTGGTATGTGCACCATTGGGCTTTCAGCCCGTCCTTGCTAAATCCGAAACTTCAGTAAAAATAATTTTGACCACCTACTTATAACTTCGTTTTTTAAGTGATTGAATATGAAAGCATCCATCTTCAACAACTTCAACCGATATTTCCTTGCCACCTTCGTGCTGCTCTTCGCCAGTCTCCAGACGGCCTTGGCGCAGACGGTCAGCTCTGCCGACATCAAAGAGACGGAGACGCTGGACGTCAGCGCCGGCACCGTTTCCTTCACCCTGCCTTCTGCCAGTAGCCCGCCGGCAGCACCTGCGTGTGGAAAATCGATGGACGGGAAACTGCGGCCACGGCATCGGCCAGCGGCTCCACCATCACCCTGCCGCTGACCAGCCACAGCCGTGCCTGCGAACTGACCATCGGCACTGCCGACGGCAAGAGACAAACCCTCAGCTTCAGCATTGAGCCGAAGAGCTATGGCACCCTCTGCAGCGGTGTGCCGTTTTATGCCGACAGCTATGAGCCATACCCCGACGGGACGCAGGGCGACGGTTCGAAGGAAAAGCCATTTCTCATCGCCACCGATTTGCAGTTGGCCAAACTGGCGCACGACGTGAACAGCGGCAGTGTGACACAGATGTTTTCGGGAAAATATTTCAAACTGACCAAGGACATCGACCTCGGCCGGGGACTCTGGACGCCCATCGGAAGTTGGAATCCCAAGAAAGGGCATTTCTTCGCTGGAAAATTCGATGGCGACGGCCATTCCGTTGGCAACATGCGCATCTGCTGGACCAATGACAGCGTACAGGAAGCCTCGTGGGGTCTGTTTTCGCGTCTGAACGGAAAAGCTAACAACGAGGCCGGTTTTGCCGTCGTCACCAATCTCGTCATCGACAAAGCCAGCGTGGAGAAAAAGGAGGGCTATGCGCCCGTGGGCGAAGGTACCATTAAACTCGGTGTCTTGGCGGCCGACCTAACGCAGAACGCAGAAATCAGCAACATCATCATCCGAAATTCCCAACTGACCGACCATGAGGAAGTTTATGAAGTCAAGGGTGTCTGCCGAATTGGCGGCATCGTGGGCTACGTCAATGGTGCTGCCCACAGGATTTTCAATATCTCTGCCAACGTAGCGGTCAATATGCACAAGAAAGCCCGCTTCACGAGCAACAAGGCCGTGACCATCTCTGGTGGCCTCGGTTGCGTAACGAAATTGACAAGTAGCGGCGACGCCATCCTGCCAACCAACATCTATGTGCATGGCCCAGCCGTTGTCACCGCCGACCGCAACGTCAAGGGCAGTGTGATTGCGTTTTATAGCGAAGGCTATCAAAGCCAATTCCCGAAGTCCAACTTCTCGACCCTGTTCTTCTCGCCAGACAACGCCGTCAGCGGAAAGCCCCACTATGGCGACGGCGTGGAGCGGGCCATCGACGCCGTTGACGCTGCCACGGGCAAGCCCTTCGGCAACACCTTTGCCGACCTCGCCAACCAATACATCGGGCAGAACAAGCTCGAGAAGGAAAGCTGGACGTATGTGAAAGCCGACAAGAAATTCACTTTCAGCGCCATCAGCCTCAAGCTTGAGCGCGGAACGTCGGACGTGCTGACCGTGGTGGACGAAGACGGTAGCGCTGACGCCAAAGTCTACGATTGGTATGTCTCAACCGAAAGTTCTGCCGCTGTAAAGGTGAATGCCGACCAATGTAACCCCTTCGTCCTTCCCCGACAGACCTACGACCAGTATGTCTATGCCACCGATGGCCATCAGCGCACCAGCGCCCTCTTGGTGAAGGCCATCGGGCTGAAGGCCACGATGACAACGGGCGAAACGTCCTATGTGGTCAAGGTGGACAACGATGTCGAAGGACAAATCAGCAACGAAGACTTGGGGCTGGACATCACCTACGAATGGTTTGACGGCACGGAGCGCCTGACGGATGTGCCTACTTCGCAAAACGAACTGCCGCGCCCCAACGACGCGTCGAAGAGCCATAAGTTTTATTGCATAGTCACCGTCAAGAGCGGCACGTCCGTCCTCCTCGAAAAGACGGTGAGCGCCGCCGTGGTGGTGTATCTCTGTCCCGTTGGCGTCACCACGGCCGACGGCAAGAAATATGCGCAGGGCAAGGACAATTTCTATGACCCCACCAAGCCTGCCAATGACCAAAATAACAATCCGGCGTGGGACGAATGGGGCTATTCCCCCGAACAGCCCATGCTGACCTGGAAAGGGGCCTACAAAAAGCTCTCGGCCACGGGCTCGTGGGACGAGAATACCATCGTGTTGATGGGAACGAGCTCGGCCGCTACCACTTTGGCCGGTTTCAACCTCACCAAGAACTATCAGGGAGAAAACCTCCTGACGGCCGACGACTTCGCTCAGGCAAAGCAAAGCTCTCCCCAACTCTTCCGCAACACCACCATCACCGGTGAGTGGGAAACGGATTTTTTTGGAGAGATTGAAATCGCTGGTTCCTCGAGGGGTCTGCCCATCTGGGGCGACACCCGTTTTGAGCATCTCACCTTTGTTAGGACCAAAGGTGTCGGCGAGTTCTACAAAATCATCTATTGCCAATTCCACAACCTCGAAATGGGCAAGGAGCTCAAGATGAAGGGCTTCGACCAAAATTCGCCAGACTACGGAACGATTGACGGCGCTGTGACCAACGCCCTCCACATCTTCGGCGGCATCAACAACGACGGCCGCTTCTATCCTCTCAACAACCCCGACAGCATCGCGGCCTACAACAAGTCGATGCCGCATGGCAGAGAGGGCTTCAGCATCATCATCAAGTCGGGCTTCTATTCCTGTATCAGTGCGGGAGGCCGACAGACCGTCAAGACGACATACAACAACGGCGTGGCCGAGCCGCCCAAACTGAACGGCGTGATGGGCACGCCGCAGCAACCACTGAAGTGTACCATCGACATCGACATCGACCGCGCGTGGAACGATCGCTATAATGAGCGCAGAATGGTTACGCTGAGCGACAATACCGTCATTGAGAGCGCCAACGACTACGACGCTGGCGTGGTGCTCGCAGGCAGCCATGAGGGTGCCATGTATGCCGACGTCGACATCGTCATCAAGAGCGGAAAGGTGGCACGCGTGGTCAACGGCACGCTGGGAGCGCAGACCGAACTGACCTTGCCCTATGAGGGGGCGTTTTACGATGTGCCTTGCAACACTTTCATGGGCCGCGCCAACGTCTATCTCGTGCCCGAAGAATCTCAATACAACACCGATGATTACGTCAACGGTCGCGTCGTCGTGACGGAACTTTATGGTGGCAGTACGGGGCGTGGACACACGGGCGACGTAAAGGTCAACAATCCTTTCTATGGGCTTAGCAGCGTCACCATCGACGGCGGCACGTTTAAGATTCTGCCAGAAAACAACACGCAGAGCGACCGCATCTTCTGTGGCATCTTCGGTGCGGGAGCGGGCGGTATGAACGGCATCGGCTATGGCGAAGATGCCGACGAAACGCATACGCCCGACGAAAACATTCCTTATTGGAACAAAGAAAGGAACGTGATGCTCTACGGCCCGTATGCCGTTGCCAAAGACCGTTTGGTGACGTTCCATTGTTACAACACCCTGACCAAGGACATCACGCAGGTTGACCCGCGCGAGACGAGTTCGGTCATCATCATCAACGGCGGCGACTTTGGCTACGAGTCGGCCCCCATCGATGGCATTTATGCCGGCGGCAGCGGTTTTATGAGCCGAAGCCTCTGGACGCAGCGCCGCGCCAAGCCGAACAAGTATGGCGGCAATGTGTATGGTAGCGGCCTCGAGGGCGATGTCGTGGCCTCCCTGACCATCAATGGCGGTGAGTTCCATTGTCTGCACGGCATTTTCGCTGGCGGGCGCGGCACAGAATATTTCTTCTCGACGGATGCCTACGGTGGTGTGCCTGCCGACTATAAGGAACTGGGCAAGACCTATGGCAACGTGGAGCTCAACATCAGTGGCGGCATCTTCCATTGCCCCGTCTTTGGTGGCGGCTATGGTGTGGCCGATGCCAAGGCCAAGGGCACGTCGGAGGTGGAGACGCTCTCTAACATGGCCCGCGTTTACGGACAGTCGAGTGTCAACATCCAAGGCGGTCTTTTCTATAAGGACGTCTATGGCGGCGGCGATATGGCCGTCGTGGAATGGGCGGGCAACGCCACCAACGTGACCGTTGGCGAAAAGGCCGACATCCGCGGTAGCGTCTTTGCGGGCGGCAACGGCCGTCGGCAGCGTCCCGCTTCGCAGGCTTATGCTTTCGGCGATGGATGCACACAAAGTCCCGACCAAGTGGGCTTGGTCATCGGCAACGCCAACGTCAGTATGATGGGCACGGCGGGCGCTGCGCCCAGCGTGTATGGCAACATTTTCGGTGGCGGCAACCGGGCACAGGTTGCGGGCAACACCTTCGTCAATATCTTCGCGGGCAACTTCGCGGGCCAGCTCTTTGGCGGTGGCAACGGCGACATCAACGGCGCCACTGTCACCTCTGCCGACGTGCTCGGCAACACCAGTGTCGTTGTGGCGCAGGACAGTGGCGAAGGCCAGGGGCATGCCGTGACGGCGCCCGACAGTCTCTTCTCCATCAATATCCTCTGGAACAGGATGTGGGACGCCGACAAAGGCCTCTTCTACGTCTGGGACCCTAACATCAAGGACCCCGCTGACGAGCCAGCCACGGAGGAGGAAATCTATGATGGTTCGAAATTCTTTGCCAACGGCCAGTTTCTCAACCCCCACAACGTCTATGGTGGCGGCAACCTCGCCTGTCGTGTCGGCACTTATAAGGACAAAGACGGCAACGAGACCGCCACGGCCGCAGAAGGCACCGGGCAGGCCACGGTGGTTTTGCAGAAAGGCATGACCACCAAAGAACTGCTGCAGACCGATGAATGGCGGCAGGCGTATGCCGATGACGACAACCCCCACTTCAGCGTGTTTGGCGGCGGCTATGGCCGTTTGACGAAGGTGGGCAGCACCAGCGTCAGCGTCGACATCGAAGGAGAATATGGCGAAAATGGTGTGGAGGGCGGCAACGCTTCCGCCGTTGGCATCCCCAACTTCACCGTCTGGGGCGTGTTGGGCGGCGGATATGCCGGCATCGTCTCGGGTTCCGCCAAGGTGGAAATCGACGGCAAGCCCTTCATCCACCGCGTCTTCGGCGGCGGCTTCGGTGATTTGGCGTCGGTTGAAGACAACACCACGGGACAGGTGGGCGGCAACACGGAAGTGTATGTGCGCGGCGGCCAGATTCACGGCGATGTCTTCGGCGGCGGTGTGGGTCTCAAACCCGCAAATCCCTCGTCTGCTCCTTTTGCAGACGTGGCACGCGTGGTGGGCACCTCGAAGGTGGACATCTCCGACAATGCCCTCGTCTACGGCAGTGTCTATGGCGGCGGCGACAACGCCAATGTGGGCCCCTATGTCGCCACGAAGCCTGCGGATTATTTCTCCCAGGCTCTCCCGGTGAGCGCCTCTACGCTCAGCCAATCCGATGGCTCTTTCCTCTCTTATACCGCCAACGGCTACCGCTCTTTCGTGAACATCAGTGGCGGCAGTATCTTCGGCGATGTCTTTGGCGGCGGCAATGGACTGACGAAGGCTGAGGCCAACGATTATGGCGACGTGGGCCGCGTCAACGGCAACACCCTCGTTCACATCGCCGAAAGCCAGCCCGACGGGAATGGGAGTTGGAACAACGTTGTGCCCTACGTATGGGGCGATGTTTACGGCGGCTGCGCGTATGGCACGGTCGATGGCAACACAATGGTACACATCGAGGGCGGCATGTTGGGCAGCAATGTCTTCGGTGGCGGCTTTGGCGACATCATCATCAACAACGTCTCTGAGCCCGATGAGGAAGTGCTCGGGCGCAAGGACGTTTCGGGGATTGGCACTTACGCCGATGTGCTCGGCAACACGAAGGTGCAGATGGACGGCGGTACATGGATTTGGAACCGCAAGGCCGACATCGACGGCAATATCCTCACCTGGACGTCGGCTTCTGCTGGCAACCAGGCGTTTTGCAACAGTCTTGAGGAAGTCCGCCGTCTGTTTTTTGCCATTAAGGGCGTGGCGTCGCTCAACGACGTGACGGACCCTGCGGCCAAGGCCGTGCTCGAAAAACTCAGGAACGACGAAAGCACGCAGGCGTTTTTTGACTTTGACAAGCGCCTCTTCATCAATGGCCACAACATCTTCGGCGGCGGCAACCGCGCCTGCCGTGTGGGCACGGCGGTCGATGCCAACACGGGCAAGGCCGTCGTGGTGGTCAACCATTCACCCCTCGAAGACCTCAAGGACGAGAAGGGGAAGACCATCAGCATGTTTGACTATACTTCTCCGCAGAGCCTCTGCTGGGCGATTTGTGTCACGGATGCCTCGCGGCCGCAGTTTTCCGTGTTTGGTGCAGGCTATGGTGCCAACACGGAAGTGGGGCAGGCCGAGGTGTACGTACAGCCCGGCGCGAAGGTTGACGACAATGGCATGATTGCCGTTGGCGGCACGAAGTACCGCTATCTCAACCAAGCCCGCGACTATAAGACCTATGTCGACTTCGAGAAAGCCATCTACAACGACTATCTCAAAGTGACGAAAGAAGAGAAGCGCCTCTATTACGGTAGCTTCGACGGTAGCGACAAAGACCCCGATGTCTTCCGCCGTTACCATGCCAGCCGATTGGCATGGATGATGGGCGCTTCGGGGTTCGTGTTGCAGCAAATCCACGGCGGCGGTTTCGCTGGATATGTCAGAGGCAACACCTACGTGGAGACCGACTGCCAGCTCGTTTGCCATCGTCTTTATGGTGCCGGACTGGGCGCGATGCCCTATGGCGACTTCACCGACGGCAGCGGCTTTGACTTCGGCACGGTCGGCGGCAAGGCGAAGGTGTTTATCAAATCCGCCAACATCGGCGGCGATGTCTTTGGCGGCGGCGCCGGCATAGAGTCGGTCTGGAAAGACGGTCGCTTTGTCGACTTCCCTGATATGGCACGCGTCGAACAGACGGCGGTGCATATCTATGGTAGACCGTTCGCCTTCCAACATAATCTCGGACGAATTGAGCGTACCCTTATCTACGGCAATGTTTATGGCGGCGGCGACGCGGCAAACGTGGGCCGAACGAAGGCCGAGCCAGCCGTGTTCTCACGCACGGACTATACGCAGCTGGCCAATTACGCCACGCTGGTTGACGTTCGTGGTGGCGCCTTGATGTCGTCGGTGTTTGCCGGCGGCAAGGGACGCCTGAAAGCGGCGTGTGGCGACTATAAGAAACTGGGTGGCGTTTATGGCAACACTTGCTTTATCTCCGACCGCCCCGTGATGCACTATCCTTATTGGGACGATGCGAAGCAGGACTATCTCTCTCCCGACGCCGCCGCCAACATGGCGCATCCGGCCGACGGCGTCAACGCCAATTCTTATCCCTTGCTCATGGGACAGGTGTTCGGCGGTTGCCAAAACGGAACGGTGTTTGGCAACACGCTCGTGACGCTCTACGACGGGAAATACGCCCGCAGCGTCTATGGCGGCGGCTATGGCAATGTGGCCACAACGCAGTTGGAAAACGGCGGCGAGAAAGCTGACACCACTTCCGCCGACGTCACGGGCAACACCAACCTCTTCATGATGGGCGGCGAGGTGCTGCTGAAATCTTATTGGAAAACTGATACGCGCTCCTGGCAGCCGGCCGACATCGTTGACGGGGTGGTCTATTCTCCACAATATGACCACGCCGCCTTGAAGTTCAAGATTGACCACAATATCTACGCCGGAGGCAACGTGGCCTGCACCGTCGGCCACAACACCTACACCATCATGACGAAGGGCCTGCTCTACAAAACGACCCAGATGGTGTCGGGGAGAGACGACGGGAAAAACTTCTTCGAGAGCGACGAATGGCGGGAAATCTACTATAAGACGGGTTCGCCCCATTTCAGCGTCTTCGGCGGCGGCTACGGCGAGGGTGCCATTGTGCTCGGCGACACGTATGTGAACGTCAGCATGGAAGGCCGCGGCAGTGTTCTGGAGGGCATTGACATCGTTGCTGGAAAGGAATACAGGCATTTCTTCACCGGCTATTCCTTGATGGACATCGTTGGCGGCGGCTATTCAGGAAAGGTGGGCGGTGATACGCACATCATCGGTGCGGGCGGTGTTTTCTGCCGCCGTGTGTTTGGCGGCGGCACTTACAGTTCGGTGCGCTCCACCGATGTGGAACTGAGAGCCATTGACTGCCGCGACATCTTTGGCGGCGGTTTTATGGGCGATGTGCTGAAGAGCACCACGGTGCGTATCGGCAGCCATACGCCCGACCCCACATCGCCTTACAGCAATTCAGATATTTTCATCCACGGCAATGTCTATGGCGGCAACGACGTCTCGGGCTATGTCAACGTGGGCCTGAACGCGAAAGGCCTTTTCATGGACAACGGCGGCGACGGCACCAATATCACCATCGCTGGAGGACATCTCTTCGGCGACGTCTATGGTGCTGGCAATGGTGATTATCTTTATGCCAACGACCGCAACGGCAACACCCAAGTGACGGTCAATGAATATTATCCGCTCAATCCCGCCGACCCCGCTTCGGAGAAGGTGGCGCTGGTGTACACCGTGCCGATGCGTCGCACCATGCCTTCGCTCAGGGAGGCCACCGATGCGGCGAAAATCGTGAACATCAATTCTTGGCGACCGCTCACCAATAAGGTGAATATCACCATCCAGGGCGCTTCGGCCACCGACACCGTGCGCATCGATGGTAATGTCTACGGCGGCGGAAACTCCGCCACCGTGAAGCGCGTGATGGCTAACGACGGGGCGGCGGAAGCGGCTGAGGGCAAGCGTGTTGGCGACATCAATGTCAACATCGGCAGCCATGTGCGCATCGGTGGCGTCTTTATGGGATGTAACGGCGACGCTTTGTTTGAGACGTCGGAAGACAACAACTTCATGAATATGTTCCAGAAGCTCAACGGCGACATAGACGACGCGACCAAGGAACTCAACCTCGCCGACACCATCGATTGGGTGGGCAACGCGGTCAATGCAGGCATCAGTACGATGTATCTCACAACGGAAAATGCCCAGCGTCCGCTCGTTTATCCTCACCTCATCGACCTCTATTTCAACCCCGTGGAGACAGACATTCAGGGGACGCTGAAATGGAACGGCAGCGAGACGGGAGAGGGACTGACCAACTGCATCGTGGGAACGTTCTGCTGCGGCGGCAACCGTGGAAACATGAACGTCACGCCGAAAACTGCGGCGGATTTCGCGGAGGGAGATACGGAGAAGAAGATTGGCAACGTGCTGGAATATACTTTCCCTGCGGGACTGACCATCACGGAAAAGATTGTGGCGGGTTGCAACAACACCAACTACAACTATAAGGGCAAGGCTTCCCACGAGGGTGGCTATCTGCTCGGCATCGTCCATTCGGAATATCCCTTCATCAAGCTCAACGTCAAAAACCGCTTCCAGCCCAAGGTGAAGAACGGGGCTTACGTCGGTGGCAATGTCTATGGCGGCTGCTTCAAGAGCGGCACCATCCGCGGGGATGTCCTCATCAATTTCGAGAGCGACATGTTGGCGGGCAAGGACAAGGGGATGTTGGAGAAATCCAACGAACTGCTCACGAAGGACGCCGAATATTCGGCCCTTAACATCTATGGTGCGGGCTATGGCATGGACAGCTACGTTTACGGCAACAACCGCGTGGTGATGGGACAGACGACGAAGTGCAGCGAGCCACGGATGAGCGGCGGGAAATTCCTGCCTTGTGGTGTGGCCGACACGGAAGGCAATGCCGAGGGCCTCGGTGTCTCTGCCAACTTTATCTACGGCGGCGGACAGCAAGGTAATGTCATCGGCCTCACCAATATCGAGGTGCTCAATGGCCATGTCTTCCGCGCCGTCACGGGCGGTTCTTATTCTGGCTATGTGTTCGGTTCTACGCAGGTGAAAGTGGGGTATCCCACCTATTATATTGTCAGCAACGAACACCATGCCAGCGGCAGATATGTGTTGCAGCGGGCCGACCGCAAGCATCTCGGTCTGCAAAACGACAACGGCACGGAGAAGACGCCCGTTGTCAAGGACACCATCTGTTTGCTCTCCGACGAATGGGTGTCGCAGGGCACCCTCGAAGATATTGTGGCCATCGATAACGGCAACGGCCAGTGCGTTGCCATCACCGACAGCAACCGCGACTACTATTTCACGAAGGTGGCTTCTGGAACGCCGGCCGTTGGGTGGGAGAACGTGTGCATCCGCATCGACGAGGCCGTGTATGGCGGTGGTTATTCCATTTCGCATGGCTCGTCGGTGTTGGCCAACAACACGACGGTGCTGAAGTTCACCAGCCAATACAACGTCGACAATGCCTCCACCACCACCGCAGACAAGCTTGAGGAACTGAAAGGGCTGCCAGGAGATTCAACGGTGGGCTTCGGCGGCAACACGGTGGTGCTCGTTGGCGACAGCAAGGAGAGCGAGCATGTCACCATCTCCCGCCAGGACATGAGAGCGGTGGCGTTGCCCGATGGCACCGACCTCTATGGTTATTACTACAAGCATTACGACAGTGAGGCGGCGGTGGCCAACGATGTGTACACTTACCGCTACGTCTCCTTGCAAGACAAGTTCTTCTACCGCAGCGGCACCACGCCGCCGGAGGGACTTGTGGGTATCAAGGAGAATGTCTTCTATGAATACGACAGCGAAGGCGGCATCTTCGGCGACGGCCATCTCTCCTATGCACAGGGATTCCGCAGCGCCGACGTCACGGGCTACGGATTTGCGGCACACACCATCGACAATCCGAAAATCCTCAACACCTTCCAGCGTCTCGACATCCTTCGTCTGGAAGACAACTGCCTCTCCCTGCTCGGCGCCCGCGATTACACGGTCAACGAAGTCGACAAGACGCCCTATTCCATTGCCCGCGTCGGGGAGATAAAGATGGTGGCCAACGATGTGCGCTTCGGCGCAGACGGGGCGCTGGAAGCCAAGGCCGACAACGCCGACTTCCGATATAGCGCGAAGGCCAGAAACTATATGGGCTTCTCCAACAATATCCATTATGTCGGTGCTCTCACGTCGAACGTGGACTTCTACAGCGAACGCTGGCGCAACAGCAGTGGCCGCCTGGCGGCTGCAGGAAGCGGCACAGAGGGGGCCTTTGCTGATATGTCGTACCAGAAGGTCAAGCAGAAATACATTGACGACTATGAGGCCGGCAAGAATAAGGAGAACACCGAAGACGTTTACACCACGTTCCAGAAGCGAAACGACGGAACGGCGAGAAACATGATTGGCATCGCCTCGGGCTATGCCATGAAGATTCAGCTCTGCCAGGAGGTCTATGACGCGGAATACGGAAAGGTGGTGGAAAAGAAGCTCTATGGGCCTATCTACGGCGTGGTGGAGATGAACCTCATCAATGTCCGTGAGGACGAGGGTGGCGGCTATGTGTATGCCGACAACAACCACCAACGTCAGCCGGGCGACACGCACAAGGAGGACTTCCTGGAAACGACGGGCAACTTCGTCTTCCCGTACCACAAGGGGCGTTACATCGTCGACGACTGTTTCCCGACGGGCTATTACACCCTCACGGGCGAAGGTTCGGGGAAGACGGCGGAGGACATGGAGGTACACTACTGGTATGTCACGGGCTTCCATTATTATTATAATGTCAACATCACGGGCTATACGTTCAAGTCCTCGGAGGAGCATCCGCTCATGTTCAACAGCAACAATAAGGACGGACTGACCGTGCTCTCCGGCCTGAAGAGCGCCCAGCCTGTGCGCATCCAGCAATGGAAGATGCGTAGCGGGCATCCCGACGACAAGAACACGTATTCGAGCGACTTGGAATACCGCAATTACCTCACGGGGAACGAGACGGACGAGACCGACAAGAAGTTCTACTCTGATATGGTTTCCGGAGGATACCGCCTCTACGTCGGCGGCGGCGCGAGCACCCTTTTCTCGGGAGCTACTTCGGCAGACGACAAAGACAAGACTAACAAGGGCTTTTCGGCCTTGCTGTCGATGAGGAAGGACGGCGACAACGAAGCCACGCTCATCAATAATGTGCTCCCTGCCGGACTGAAAGAGGACGCCAAAATCGCCTTCCGCCTGGTGGATATGGTGGACAACACCAACGAGGCGGAGCCAGATTATTTCAACAAGCACCTTGCCCGCAAGAGCTTGGCAACGCTCGTGCTCAAAGCGCCGGCCTATGAGGAATATGTCAGCGAGACCGACAACAAACCCATCTACACCCACGCGGGAAAACTCTACCGCAAGGTGGGAGAGGGCTACGAACTGGTTGAATCGGGGAAACTCGACGCTGCCAACACTTACTATCAGCCGCAGACCGACGAGTTTGTAAAGGTTGAAAACCTCTTCACCTACAACACGCTGGCGAAGCGCTACGAAAAGGTGGACAACCTCTCTGACGTCACGATTGATGAAAACAATCCAGAGGCCTACTATGTGCCGCGGGAATACACCTACACGATTTACCTCACCATCGAGTATGTGCAAGGCCCAACGGTTAGCGGTCATGTCACCATCGAAAACTGCGCCCTGCCTGGCGAAATGGTGCGCGTTGCCAAAGACAGCATCGTGGTCAGCGCCGACCAGTCGTTTGCCGTCAGTGGCTACTATTGGCGCATCGGAAAGCGCGAGATGGGGCCCGACGGGAAATGGCGCTTCTGCGACACCACGCCGTGGACAAAGGACAACATCAAGGACGCCGTGGCCAAGGGCTACGACACCTTCTGCCAGACCGATGAAAAGGGTAGGGGACTTTTCGCAGGTTGCCGTTACGACAAGACGGACGACAATCTCGACATCCCGGTCTATTATTATATGAACGACTATGGCATACAGCTGGGCGTTGCCGTGACGGGGGTTAACGACATCATGCAGGTCGGCATGCAAGACAACGACCGCTTTGTGGTTCACAACTACCATCGCATGGACCCCCACAAGGTGGGAATCAACCTCCACCTCGCCGAGGCAATCATGCGGGCGCATGAGGAAAATGGAGCGGCGGCCAGTGTTTCCAACCCCTTGGCCGAACCGCGCATTTACCTCGCCGACCAGAGCGACCTCACGGCTTTTGCGGCTTTTGTCGACTCCATCGGCAGTGGCAGTAAGGCGCCGCGCTACGGGGCCTCGGCCCAGTTTGTCCTGCAAAACGACCTCTCCTTGAACGCTGCGGCGCTCAAGGGCGATGCCTACATCTCCAACTTCGCAGGCACGCTGCATGGCAACGGGCATGTGGTCAGTGGCGTGGGCCCGGGCAAGGCGCTCTTCAAGAGTGTCGCGAAAGAGGCCGGCATCTACAACCTCGGTCTTTCGTCGGGAAAGATTTCCAGCGATGAGGCCAACGGCGGCACGGCCAACTTCCATTGCTGCTTTGAATATGCCCCGGTTGCTTCGGGCAGCGAGGCGTCGCCCGTTGTTTACCGATGGGATGGCACGCCGGCCCGCAATTACACGCGTGAGGACTTCCGCTATGGCAGGGTGGCATACGACCTCAACGAATATTACCTCCTTGCCCGGGGCAGGGCTGATGCCGAGGTGCTGAAATATGTTTACGGGTATTACGCCAACGGCGACTATCAGTATGCCTGCCGTGCGGATGCCATCACGGGCAAAAACACGGGCATCACGTATCTGCGCATCGGAAAGGACATCCCCAACTATGAGCAGGTGGAGACGCGCCACGACAAGACGCATCCGCTCGATGCGGCCAGACTGGTCAAGGCGCCAGTGCTCTCTGGCGGCATCTGGTCGCCGGCGGTTTACGCGCCTTTGCTGAATGCCAACAACAGTGGCAAGGAGCCCATGAACGATTTCCTCTTCTGGGGACAAGACTTGCAGAAACTGCCCGCCGACTATCCCGGCGAGATCAGTTCGCACATGCTTGAAGCCATGCGCAACCGCGTCTACCGAACGGCGGCCTATTATGGCAACACGCAGCTCGATGTCTTCCACTATAACGCCTACAACCAAGGCACCACCACCATGAGCACGTATGTGCATGACCCTGCCACAACGGCTGTAGACTTCACCTGCCACAACGACCTCCCTGCGGCGGCGGGAATGGGCAGCAGCGGCATCTTCTATGCGCCAGTCAACGACAACGCCACACGCTTCAGCGATTTCGTGGTGAAGGCGGATGCCGGCGTCACGCAGAATCTTCTGGTCTATACGTCCGAAGACAACGCGGAGACCGACACGGAGGCCCACGATGTCGTGAGAAAGGCGCTTGCCTACGACGAGACCACGAGGGAATCGGTTATCAAGGGACACCACATCGTTCTCAACGGCAAGGATTATGCCACGCCGCTCTTCCACCTCGTTGAGCGGACGCCCAACGACGAGAACGGCGAAGGAGAGACCTGCGTCAACAACGACCTCTCTGTGCCGATGGCCTTCTCTGTGACAGACCGTGCCTGGTATGTGCGCAAGCCTTTGCGTTATGCCAACGACAACAACGACGCTTGGGAGGGCATCTGCCTGCCGTTTACGGTGGACAAGGCGGTGGCCTCGCTGAACGGGGAAATCACGCATTTCTATGGCGTTCCCTCCGACGAGGAAAACGAGCGTCCGAGCGTGAATGTCCATACGCTCCACCATGAATATTGGTTGCGCGGACTGACCGCTGTCGGTACGGAGAACAATGTGCCATCGGCCGTGTTCCAGCGTCCAGCCAGTGTGGCGGCCTCTGGCGCCGCCGTGCAGACGCCTGCGGGCGGCGAAGCGCTCTTTGTGGCGAAAGACGCTTCGGGAAATGGCCTGACCAACGGGGGTGCCTATGTCTTCTCCAACACCTTCTTCGTTGACCACTACGGAGACCAGCTTTATGACAAGGAAGACAATCCGTATTACGCGGCAGCGTCGCACACTTATCCCGACTATCCCCGCCTGACGGCTGGTGTGCCGTATATCGTGCGCTTCCCTGGCCATCGCTATTACGAGTTCGACCTCTCCTGCACGTTCTATAACGACCTCTTCAATGCGGTGCAGGAGGCACAGACCGTCACGTTCAATGCCTACGGCAAAAACAGGGACGGGGCCACGGCTTACGGCGTTGTCACGATTCCTGTCACTTCGGACATGGCAACGGCCGCCACTGGCAACTATGTACACCGCGGCACTTTCGCCGCCCTCCAAGTGGATGAAGGAAAGGTGTATGGCATGAACGAGGGCGGCACGGCATTCAGCGATGCCTCGGCCCTCGCGGTCGTTACGCCGTTCCGCACTTACATGGCGCCAGCAGCGTCGCCCGCTGGTTCGTCCCGTCCCTACAGTGCGGTGATAAACATTGCGCAGCAGAAAGGCGGCCTCATCTTGCCAGAGACGCAGGACGAGGAAGACACGCCGGCAAGCAACGCCATCACCATCCGCGCCATCGGCAACCAGCGCGTCAGTGTCGAGAGCACCGTTGCCGCAAGGCTCAACGTGGTGACAATGGCCGGACAGCTCTTCCGCGTGCTTGACGTGCATCCTGGAACTGCCACCTACAGCGGTTTCCCTCCCGGCCTCTATCTCTTTGGAGACATAAAAGTCCTCGTGAAGTGAGGATGGAACATCGCTGAAACAAATCGTCCCGCCCGATTGGCGGCACTGCCTTTTGCGCATGCCACCATTCAGGGCGGGACGTTTTGTTTTATGGGGGAGAGGAGGGGGGAGGACTTTGCGCTGGCCAGCACAATCGTCTGTTGCGGCGCCAGCACTGTAGCTCACTTTGCTCGCAAAGTGAGGGCCACGAACACGTAGGGAAAATGGCCAGCGCACTGGGGCATGACTTTGTTGGATTTTCAGTTCGTGCTTGGTCGCCGCATTATTCGTCCCCCCTCACTTTGCGAGCAAAGTGAGCTACAGTGCTTCGCCTCAGACCTTCGCTGAATGTTCGTGCACCGCCCCTTGCAGTGATGCCGCACCTGCTATGCTATTGGGTAAAAAAAGCGCAGAATTATCCACAGCAAGTACGCTCTATTGGCATTTAGGGCCAGTGGACTTGTATAATGAATTGAAGACGGAAATCTGAGCCGGTGTCCCTACCTGTAGGGCGTTCAAAATCAAAGAAAATTCTCTGCGCAATTTCTGACCAAATAGTATGGCGGTTGCGGCACCGCTGCCCCTGAAAGGTAGGGTGTTCAAAATCCTCATAATTTTCATGTCCAAATTATTCCAAAAATAGATACCTAACTAACAGTAAATCAACAAACTGCAATTTTAAAATCGTGCAGGATTTCCATTCCGATACATTATGCATATAATTGTTGCAGAATATCAGTGAGTTATAGCGTTTATTTGGTCAAAAATCGTGCGGGATTTTTTCTGGATTTTGAACACCCTACCTGAAAGGGGCTCATATTCCAGCGAGACGTCCTCGCTTTCTTATTCCTTCGCCCGTCATCTTACGCAGGCTTTGCAGTCTCACAAGCTCTATTTGATCTCTCCCGAACTCCCTGTGGGCAGTTCAATTCTTATTACTGATATCGAAAGTGAACTTTCTGATGCCACCAATGCGAACAATCATGTGGAGTTCAAGTGGAAACCGCTTCGCAAGCAGGTGCCTTTCACCGTCCCTCGCTCACATAATATCTTCAACCAGGTTTACAACAACACTTTCGACTAATGCCCCACGCTATTCATATCACCACGCTCAAACGTATGCTCCAATCTCCTGAACCAGTAGACCTCAAACTCTGGACGCGCTCGGGTGAAATCCAATGCTGGCACCATTGTATATCTCTCCGCTACGACTTCTACAAAGGCACGCGAAGAATGAAGCTGTTGGATAGCAATGAAATCCGGCAGCTGAGAGATGTGTGCGTGTTTGAAATAAATGGGTTGGAGGTATTTATGTAGATAAAAGTTGCTAACTTTGTAATAAATTAAATGGTTATGAGTAAACAATATATAGATTCTATTTCTCCCAGTGAGTATGCATATCTTCTGAAAAACGTAAAGAAACGTATACTTATAGCTCAACAGCATGCCTATTATAGTGCCAATGCTGAATTGCTTCGCATGTATTGGGACGTAGGTGAAATGCTTTTTACAAGTAAAATGAAAGATGGGTGGGGTAAAAAGACTTTGCAGCGTCTTGCCAATGATTTGAAGAACGAATATACCGACATCAAAGGTTTTTCTATTCGCAATATGCAGTGCATGATGCAGTTTTACAATGAGTATAACAAGGAACTCACCATGTGTAAAATGAGTGCATCTGCAATTGCGCAACCGTCAGTTGCGCAATTATCGCAAGAATTTAATGTAGATGTCCAACCAATAACGCAACCATCGGTTGCGCAATTAACAAATTCAAATTTCAGTTTGCCCATAACACACGTGTCATGGTCTAACAACTTGATCCTAATGCAAAAGGTCAAGGACATAAAGGCGAGATATTGGTATATGATACAATGTATTTCCGCCAATTGGACACGCGACTATTTAAAGGAAGCCATTGAACTTGATTATTACAAACAACATGGTGCTTTGGCAAACAACTTTCATCTAACTCTCCCTAAGCCAGAAGCTGAAGAAGTACGTAACAGTTTGAAAGATCCATATCTGTTTGATATGGTCACGTTTACTGAAAAATACGATGAACGCGATGTTGAATTAGGTTTGGTCAAACATGTTGAAAAGTTCTTGATGGAAATGGGAGCTGGCTTTGCCTTCTTAGGTAGACAATATCACATTGAAGTAGCTGGCGATGATTACTATCTTGATATGCTAATGTATAATACATTTATGCATCGTTATATGGTCGTCGAGCTGAAGGTGACTGAGTTCAAACCCGAATATGTAGGTAAACTCAATTTCTATTGTTCCGCTGTTGATGATATCCTTTGCCGCGAAGGAGACAATAAAACGATAGGTTTGCTTCTGTGTAAAACTAAAGACCGTATAAAAGCGGAATATGCATTGCGCGACATCAATAAACCCATAGGCATTTCTGATTACAAATTGGGACAAGTTTTACCCAAGGATTTGCGAAGCAGTTTGCCTTCGATTGAAGAGATTGAAGAAGAACTTGAATCCTTTTAGTCTAAAATAAATCCTCCCTTGCTTAGAATACAAGGGAGGATTAAACTTTTATATTGATAAAATTACAAATCAGAAGCTCCTCCCCCTCTTTCGCTACGACTTCTACAAGGGGACACGTCGCATGAAACTGTTGGATTCTAACGAAATCCGACAGCTTCGCGATGTGTGCGTGTTTGAAATAAATGGTATGGAGGTGTTTATGTGAAATGTCCAATCTTAGATTTGTATTATTCAAAAATACTTCGTACTTTTGCAGCAACATACTCACCCCGCTTCCCGTCAGAACAGCGCGCTCAGGGTGAGTTATTTTTGTTTATATACGTTTATGCCCCGGATTCCATACGCCAAAACCATCAAAACTTTTGATGAACAAATTGAAATACTGAAAAGTCGTGGCTTGCAATTCAATGATGAAATGCGAGCAAAACAATTGCTTCAAAACATAAGCTATTACAGAATGAGTGGGTATTGGTATCCGCTCTTAGCTGATAAGCAAAATCATATTTTTAAGTCTGGTGCATTATTTGAGCAAGCATACTCGATTTACAAATTTGATGCAAAACTTCGTTCCTTGATTCTTTCTGAAATATCGAAAATAGAGGTGGCTGTACGTACGCAAATAGCTTATGTAATGTCACACAATTATGGTGGCTTATGGTTTACTGATTCCTCTCTCTTCAAAAATCCTGCAAAGCACGCTAAGACACTATCAAAAATTGATGAAGAATATTCAAGGAGCGATGAGGATTTTGTTACCGCTTTCAAGGTAAAATACACTTGCCCCCCCCCGCGAAGTAGACTTTGTTATCTGCTCGCGGCCGCAGTTCGTGCGATTCGCGGCCGCGAGTAGTGCTACCGCCGTCCGCGAGTAGTGCTACCAGCGGCCGCGAATCGATGACTTTTTATAGGGTTTGCAGGGCCAACGCATGGCTTTAGGGTGTTCAAGATAAGTAGGTTCTTTCCGTTGCGGGCGGAAAAAGTTCCGCCCTACGGCTTACTGCTTCCTCAAGGTAGGCAATGCTCCTTTAAGTTCGTAACGCCACTCTGAG
>ERZ1035006.1080-NODE-1080-length-19249-cov-4.092633_pt1 | contig 19249 bp, 17 predicted proteins | sample MGYA00520694_ERZ1035006 | MGnify/ENA primary metagenome ERZ1035006 (study PRJEB33766, sample SAMN09781746) | gut metagenome | biome: gut microbiome | host: Homo sapiens | place: Madagascar | study: EMG produced TPA metagenomics assembly of the PRJNA485056 data... | reverse complement strand
ATCATATGAAGACCTCGATCAAGCTTAGCGGCCTTGTTGCCGCCATGTTGATGGCCGCTGCAGGTTCCTCTTTTGCTGCCGATCCTGTGGTGCCCTATGTTCAGAGCTCTGCCAACCAGACCGTGGTGAACTCCACCGGCCTTTGCTGGCGTACCGGTTTCTGGACGCCTGCTCTTGCTGAACAGGCCGGTCCTGAAGGCGCCGGTTGCGCTTGCGACAAGGACATCTTGTCTGCCGCCGCTTGCACCAAGGCCGAACCCGCTGCTCCCGTGGAAGAACCCAAGGTTGCCAAGGTGACTTTGGCTGCCGATACGCTCTTTGCTTTCGATAGCGCCAAGTTGTCTGCTTCCGGCACCGATATGCTCGATCAGCTCGTTGACCGCATGGCCGGCATGGACGTTGAAGTGATCCTCACGACCGGTTACGCCGACCGCCTCGGTAAGGAAGCTTACAACCAGCAGCTCTCCGAACGCCGCGCCGAAGCCGTCAAGACCTACCTCGTTGATAAGGGTGTGGATTCTGGCCTCGTTCAGACCGAAGGTCGCGGTACGGCCGACCCCGTGGTCGACTGCCCGAAGCCCGCTGCCAACAGCCAGATCAAGAACGTTCAGGACCTCGTCAACTGCTTGGCTCCGAACCGCCGCGCCGTGATCGAAGTCATCGGTACGCGTACCGTTCAGTAATTCTGTCGGTTGCCGACACTTAAGGCGCTGCTTTCAAGTGTCGTCGATATCGAAAACCTCGTGCGAATTTTCGTGCGAGGTTTTTTCTTACCTCCCGCCTTTGCGATATCTCCCTTTTTTAGGCAGTCATTCACACTTTTTCGAGTTATCCAAAGCGAATGTGTGCAACTCCCTTGAGCTTTTGTCTAAATCTTTGAAATTAAAAGATTTTCACCGTTTGCCTAAATTTTAGGCAAAAAGAGGGTCTTTCGATTCCGCCTTCCCGACTCATTTCTTTCCCTTACGTAATGCGAAACTAATTGCTTTGCCTTAGGTGTGTTTCTCTACCTTTCTTTGTTTTTGACAACTGTTTTGCAAATACCTATCGATTCAGGAGTCATTGCCCCGATCACAGAGTAAGATCGTCGATCCCTAAAGGGAAACAAGTCGAGGCATCGTCCTCGAGTGTTTTCTCTCGTATCTGTGTTTTTAAGGAGTAAAAAATGAGCAACGACAATTCCGGAACGCTCAACCGGCAGGAATGGAAAACTCTCGGACTTTCATCTTTGGGCGGCATTTTGGAGTTCTATGACTTCATTATCGTGTTTTTCTTCGCCAAGATTATTTCCGAGCACTTTTTCCCGGCCGGTATCGGCGAATTCTGGGCTTTGCTCAATACCTACGGCACGTTTGCCGCAGGCTACCTTGCCCGTCCCTTGGGCGGCATCGTGATGGGTCACTTCGGTGACAAGTTCGGTCGCAAAAACATGTTTTTGCTCTCCATCGCCCTGATGGTCATTCCGACATTTTCTTTGGCTCTGATGCCAACCTACGAAACGATCGGCTATGCGGCTCCCCTGGTTTTGATTTTGGTGCGTGTCTGTCAGGGTATCGCCATCGGCGGCGAATTGCCCGGCGCCTGGGTCTTTATCCACGAACATGCCCCTGCCGGCCAAAAGAACAGCTATTTGGGTGTTTTGACCGGTTCGGTCACCTCCGGCATTTTGCTCGGCAGCCTCGTAACTTTGGCCATGAACTTCATTTTCAGCCAGCCCGAACTGCATGACTGGGCCTGGCGCGTGCCCTTCGTTTTGGGCGGCATCTTCGGTTTGATTTCCATCTATCTGCGTCGCTTCTTGCAGGAAACACCCGTGTTTCAGAAGATGCGCCAAAGCAAGATGTTGGCTCGTTTCCCTTTGCAGGAAGTCCTTCAGACCTCTCGCTACGGCATTTGGATTTCGATGTTCATCACCTGGGTTCTGACGACTTGCATCGTGGTCTTCATTTTGTTGATGCCCACCTTTGCGGGCGGCGTCATGAAGTTCGATCCGTTTACCACGGTTTACTTCCAGCTCTCGGGTTTGGTGTGCATCGTCAGTTCTTGCATGATCACGGGCAAGTTGTCGGATCACTTCCGTCCGAGCACGGTTTGCATGCTCTTTTCCGCAGGTTTTGCCATTTGCGGTTTCCTGTGCCTGATGGAACTGTATTCCGCCTCTGTCAACGTGGTTGCCGTCTGGGCTTTCTACATGGCAACGTGCTTCTTTGGCGGCATCATGAATTTCTGCCCGATTTTCATGAGCGACGTGTTTGAACCGCGTATTCGCTTCTCCGGCATTTCCTTTGCCTACAACATCGCCTACGCCATTTCGGGCGCCGTGACGCCGCAGCTGGCATTCTTGTTGCACACCTACGGTCACACGCATCCGGATACGTTCGGCGCTTTGGGTTTCGGTTTTTACATCGTTGCCGTCGGTATCCTCTCGATTCTGACCTCGATGTCGATGGACAAGGTTTATACCGGCAAGCGTGAAATTCACGGCATGCGCGAAGCTGCCGAGTTTGAACTCAATACGGTGGCTGTCAGGACAACGGATCGTCGTTAAGACCGTCTGACGCACAACGCCAAAAACCCGCAAAGCTTTTCGGTTTTGCGGGTTTTTGTTATCTTCGTCGGAAGACAGGAAAGCACCGAATGGATTCTTTTCTATATTGACTGCTTTGCATCGCGATGTTTCGTTTCCGGATGGCGTCGCAACTTGGCAAACACATACAAAGCAAACGGCGCCTGCCGAAACTTCTTCGACAAACGCCGTGACCGCGCCGCCTGAAAAGCGGCTCGTCGAACAAAGTTTTTCGTGATCCGCTTAGACCGCAGCTTCGCCGGTTTCACCCGTGCGAATGCGAATCACCTGTTCGATGTCAAAGACAAAGATTTTGCCGTCGCCGATCTTGCCGGTGCGGGCGCTGTTTTGCACGGCTTCCAAGCACTGTTCGAGCATATCGTCGGGAACGGCTGCTTCGATCTTGACCTTGGGCAGGAAGTCGACCACGTATTCGGCACCGCGATACAGTTCCGTGTGGCCCTTCTGGCGACCGAAGCCCTTGACTTCGGTGACGGTCAGGCCGTTGACGCCGAGTTCGGCGAGCGCTTCGCGCACTTCATCGAGTTTAAAGGGTTTGACGATAGCAACGACGAGTTTCATTTTTCAATGTCCTTTTTGTTTGTATTCTTGTCGAACCGGGCTTTTGACGAACCCAAGTTCGGGATCGGGATACTTTAGCACTTTTGTTTGTTCTTGGGCTCTTTAGCGGCTGAATAGTCGCACGGATTGAAGCGATTGACAATCGGATAGCGCCAATCGCGCCCAAAGGCCATATTGCTCACCTTGGGACCCAAAGGGCTTTGACGGCGCTTGAACTCGTTGCGATGAATGAGACCGATCACGCGCTTGACGCTTGCTTCGTCAACACCGCGACCGACAATCGCTTCGGGCCAATCGCCTTCGTTGACGTAATCCGACAGAATCGCATCGAGAACCTTATAGGGCGGCAGACTCGCTTCGTCCGTTTGTCCTTCGCGCAATTCGGCAGAAGGCGCACGATCGATAATGAACTGAGGGATGCGCTCATATCCTGCTTTCCGATTGACGTAGCGACACAACTCCCACACTTCGGTCTTTAAGACGTCCTTGATGACGGCAAAGGCGCCAGCCGTGTCGCCGTAAAGCGTCGAGTAACCCACAGCCGTTTCGCTCTTGTTACCAGTGGTCAAAACGAGGCGCTTAAACTTGTTGGAGTAAGCCATCAAAATCATGCCGCGAATGCGTGCCTGCAGATTCTCTTCGGTTTCATCCCACGATTTGCCTTTGAAGTCATCGGCAAAAAACGCCATAAACGACGCAAAGAGCGTATCGATTTCTCGAATATTGAAGTCGATCCCGAGATTGGTTGCAAGTTTCTTCGCTTCCGTGATGCTGGCTTGCGACGTAAAGCGCGTGGGCATGCCGACGGCATAAACATGCTCGGCTCCCAAAGCGTCGACGGCAATGGCTGCCACCAAAGCACTGTCGACGCCGCCCGAAAGCCCCAAAGTCACGTCGGCAAAGCCCGACTTGCGCACGTAGTCGCGCACGGCCAAGACAAGCGCCTGATAAAGCTCGGCAATCTCATCGTCTTTTTGTTCTTCATCGGCGTGATTCTCAAAAAGTTCGGCAGCGTTAAAAACGACAAAGTCTTCTTCAAAAGCGGCCATACGAACAAAGACATGTCCGCCCAAGTCCATGGCAAAGCTGTTGCCGTCAAAGACAAGTTCGTCTTGCGCACCCACGCAGTTGACATAGACCACGGGCAAGGCCAATTGCGTGCAATGGTCTTGAACGACGCGCTCTCGCATTGTGCGTTTGCCCGTTTCAAAGGGGCTGGCATTGATGGCAATAAGAATTTCGGCGCCGCTTTCTTTTGCCAGACGCTCCTGTTCTTCATGCCAGAGATCTTCGCAAACGACGAAGCCTACCTTGGTGCCGAAAAGCTCCGACACCAACGGGTCTTTGCCCGGCGCAAACAAACGTTCTTCGTCAAAAACGCCGTACTGAGGCAAACAAGCTTTGCGTTTGGTACCCAAGACTTCGGCGCCTCGCACCGCCCAAAGCGTGTTGTAGTTTTTGGGTTGGCCGCCCTCGATACTGCCGAAAACCACCGTCAACTCGGGCGCAACACTTTGAAGTTCTTCCAAAAGCTCTTGCCGAACGCTTGCAACCGTTTGGGCAAAGTCGGTACTTTTGGCCCAGTCTTCGACGGGATACCCCTCAAGCGCCATTTCGGGCAAAACCAAAATATCGGCCTTTCGGGCAACGGCGCGACGCGCCGCCAGCAAAATACGTTCTTTATTGCCGCGCAAGTCGCCCACCACGGGATTGATCTGGGCGCAGGCGATGGAAAAGTTCGGACAGGAAAGCATCTTCAAGGTCTCTTTACAAAAAGGACCCATACAACAGCCGTTGCATGAGTCCTTGTATTTCTTTAAGCGCTAAAAGCGTCGATTAAGCCGTCTTGGGCTTGACGTCCATGGATTCGTAACCCTGAACGCCTTCCATGATCAACTTTTCGGCTTCTTCGGGAGACTGCCAACCCTTGACCTTCACCCACTTACCCGGTTCCAAATCCTTGTAGTGTTCGAAGAAGTGGCGAATCTGATCCAGGGCATCGGCCGGAACATCGTCGGCGCTCTTCCACTTGGAGTAGCGCTGGCAAACCTTGCTCACGGGCACGGCCAAAATCTTCCAGTCCACGCCGCCTTCGTCTTCCATCACCAACACGGCGATGGCGCGACAACGGATCACGGTGCCGGTCATCAACGGGAAAGGCGTCAAAACGCACACGTCGACCGGGTCGCCGTCATCGGCGATCGTCTGCGGAATATAGCCGTAGTTGCAGGGATAGTGCATGGCCGTACCGACGAAACGATCCACAAACAAAGCACCGGACTCTTTGTCGACTTCATACTTAATCGGCGCAGAGTTGGCGGGGATTTCAACAATCACATTAAAGTCGTGCGGCAGATCACGGCCAGCAGTCACTCGGGCAAGACCCATTTTCTCGTTCTCAATAAAAGTTTGATGAAACGTGCGCTTATCGTTTATGTCAATCGCGCACAGCCAATAGAATTTTTTCAAAGACCCGTTATTTTAAGCTAAAAACGCCCTTCGGTGTGAAGACCGAGCGGGCGCTTTTTCGCAAAAATTTGCAAATCAGGTCAATTTCAAGAGGTTGGCGGCCACGTGTTCCTTGACACGATCGTCGTCCGTGCCCGTAATTTCCACATGCAAGAAACCGGCTTCGCGCAAACGGTCGGCACATCGCGGGTGAATGGTGATGGCGGCTCCATGCAGGAACCATTCGCGGGCACCGGCCACCGGTCGGATGGCATGAAGCAGAGTCGCGACCGAATCCGAACTCGTAATGTAGACGATGGGAGACGGCCCCTTGACGGCTCTGGCCAAATCTTCGATTTGAGAAGGCGTCAATTCAATCGGCACGCGCACGTAGCAGGCCAAACGTTCGACGTCCACACCCAGTTCGATCAACTGTTGGCTCAGCCATTCGCGCCCGGTCTGACCGCGGGCAATCAGCACGCGACGCGGAATCTGGGTTTTCTTGAGGATTTCAAATAAGGATTCGGAACCGGAGAATTCGGCGTCGCCTTCCGGATAAATCACCGGGACTTCGTCGCCCCAAGCGGCACGAATCACTTTTGCAGTACCTTCTCCTACCGTTGCCAACGTAATGTGCTTGGGCCACTCCTGCACCCAGTGCGCCACGGCCGCCACCGCTGCGGGAGAAGCCATGATCACCATATCCACGTCGTCCAAATGCGCGAAACGCTCCGCCACCATCGCCTCGTCTTCAGGCAGGGTGATGGTAAACGCCGGCCAGCGCCAAGCTTGAATACCGATCGCTTCCAATGCATCGGCTAAACGATCGTTGGCTGCGCCCGGACGCATCAAAATGACAGGTTGGTGAGATAAACCCATGTTTCACACTCGTCAAAAACAGTAAAGAGGGGAAATTTTCTTGATATTTGCCGAATTTTAGCCCGTGCTTTACATTTCTGTCGAGTTTTGACGTTTGGCAACGCAAAAAGACTTAGCCGATTTTGCAAATCTAAAAACAATCTCTTTTTCTGACATTCTGCCAATTGTCCATTACAGTCATTTGCGAGTGATAATCTCAAAAAATGCTCGTGTTGAGGGAGTACCATGACACCGACCGATCTTTTGCCGCTATGGCACACATACAAAGGGCTTTCAAAATATGTCGACTTCTTAAGGCAGGAGAACATTCGAGACTGGGCGCCTTGGTGCTTTATTCCGAGGATTGCTTGGGAAGCAGCCTTAAGAGATTGTTCCCAAAGAACAAATGCTCAAATCGACATACCTCCCGTTGACTTTTTTGCAGCCGTCGGGACGTGGCGCTACAGTCAAGGCATCTACAAATTTGACCCAGATGTTTACTGCTCTCTGATTAAGTCGGGCTTTTCCGGAAACATCCCTTGTGAAGTCTTAACCCGACTTCCCGAATGGTGCGTCTATCTTGAGACACCGGACGTAAAATTTTTAGACAGTCAGATTTATGGGTGTTTCGTTTATCTCGACGATGATACGGAAACGAGAAACCAAGAATTGAGAATTACGATTCTCGATGAGCAGTACGACATTCATAACAATCCGCTCAATGGGATCTTGAGCCTTTCTTTCCCTCTCGGAGATTGGTCCGTCGAAGCCTCTTATGCCAAATTTATCGAACGAGTGTCGATAGCCATAAACAATGACAATCAGAGCATTGCCCTTGCCCGTTTCAAGACTTGTCGGCCTGCCGTAGAAGAGTTTGTCAAGAAAATCCTTGCGCTCACTTTATATCTTTGTTCCGAAGACCCTGAAATCATCGATCGCAACGATCCTGGTTATAAACCCGGTTACCCCAGACCAAAAAAGGTCAAAGGCGGTTGGCGTTGTTTCCCGGCACAGAAAACGAGAATATTCGATGTCGGTCAAAAAATCGGACAGGCATTGCGTCAAGTTCAAGAAGAAATGGCATCGGCACCGACCGGAAGAACCGTCGCAGATCATCTACGTCGAGGACATTGGCATGGATACTGGATCGGTCCCCGCGAAGCGTCACAACGAGGCAAACGAAAGTTTATTTATAAGTGGCTGTGGCCAACCTTTGTCCATGGTAGAAAAGTAGCTGATGAAACCCCTAATGAAGCAGTTAAAAAGAGTACAGCCAACACAGCCGATACTTCTGTACCATAAAAAATTTCGGCGTCTCAAGGCCAATTGCCCGAGACGCCGAAAATTCATTTTGCTTCACTACACAATTAGCAAGCGGTTTCCTGCAAAACCTTGGCCAAGAGCGCATCAGCACCCTGCTCACGCAACATTTCGACCACGCGAGCAGCCAATTCCAAGTGTTCGGCCATCGGCGCACGTGCTTCGGCACGAATCGTTTCGCCGGTGCGATGGTCGCCCACATGGGCACGCAACCACATTTCGCCGTTTTCGACGATGGCATAAGCAGCCAAAGGCACCTGGCAGGAGCCGCCCAGTGCGCGAGACACGGCGCGTTCGGCCATAGTGCAGGCGCGCGTGACCGGGTCGTTGATAAACTGCAGCGCTTCAATCACGGTCGTCTGATCGGCACGCACTTCGATACCCAAAGCGCCCTGCCCCGGAGAGGGCAAGCTATCGGACGGATCGATCAGGCAACGGATACGATCGCTCAAGCCCAAGCGCTTCAAACCGGCACCGGCCATCACCAGTGCATCAAAGTCGCCGCGATCAAGCTTAGACAAACGTGTGCCGACATTTCCGCGAATGGATTCGATTTTCAAGTGCGGAAAGCGCGAGCGCAACATCAATTCGCGACGAAGGCTAGCGGTACCCACCTTGGCGCCTGCCGGCATGTCTTCCAAGCGTTCGTACTTGGGGCTCACGAATGCGTCGCGCGGATCTTCGCGTTCGCTCACGGCGGCCAGCACAAAACCTTCGGGCAACTCCATCGGCACGTCCTTTAAGGAGTGCACGGCCAAGTCGGCATCGCCCGCGAGCATTGCGGCTTCAAGCTCTTTCACAAACAGGCCCTTGCCGCCCACTTTGGACAACGTACGATCCAAAATCTGATCGCCGCGGGTGGTCATACCCAAAATTTCAACGACCGCGCTCGGATATTGCTGTTGCAAACGAGCTTGGACATGCAAAGCCTGCCACATGGCAAGCGGGCTTTCACGAGTGGCAATGACGCAGTGTTTGAATTCGGACATGATCTAAATCTTTTTCCAATGGTATGAATGAATGTCTTCGCCATCCATAAAGATTGGCGAAAGTTACTATTAGCGCGAGATTGTCGCACACCAAACTGAGCTTGACCTGAAGAAACGGGTACAAAACGACTGTCAATCGAGCGACAAAACTTGCGGATTCTAGCAAAAACCCAAATTTATCCGCCAAGCATTCGGTCAAGCCCGCAGACTTTTGATATCATTCGCTTTTTTCACTGATTTCGGGGGTTTGGTTCCCCAGAATCGTACCGAATAATTTTTCATTTGCACTTTTCACTATGACTCAAGAGCACAATCACTCTGCCGACCCCTTACACGCCAAGAAAGAAGCTTGGTCGGGACGCTTCTCCGAACCCGTTGCCGAGTTCGTGCTCCGATATACCCAGTCGGTCAGTTTCGATAAGCGCATGGCCATGGCCGATATCGCCGGTTCCTTGGCACACGCTCAGATGCTTGCCACGTGCGGCGTGATCAGCCAACAGGACTTTGCCGACATCGAACGCGGCATGCGTCAGATTTCCGACGAAATCAAAACGGGCAAGTTCGTTTGGCTGTTGGAACTCGAAGACGTGCATTTGAACATCGAAGCACGCCTGACGCAGTTGATCGGCGACGCCGGCAAGCGATTGCACACGGGCCGCAGCCGTAACGATCAGGTTGCCACCGACGTGCGTTTGTATCTGCGCAGCGAAATCGACGAAATCGTCAAGATGCTCACCCACTTGCAGGAAGTGCTCGTGCATCAGGCGCACAAAGAATACAACACCATCATGCCGGGCTTTACCCACATGCAGGTGGCTCAGCCCGTCACGTTCGGTCACCACATGTTGGCCTACGTCGAAATGTTCGAACGCGACCGCGAACGCATGCTCGATTTGCGTCACCGCGTCAACCGCTCTCCGTTGGGCGCCGCCGCTTTGGCAGGCACCACCTATCCGATCGATCGCGAATTGACGGCCAAGCTTTTGGGCTTTGAAGCCGTGGCTCAGAACTCTTTGGACGCCGTGAGCGATCGCGACTTCGGGATCGAATTCACCGCTGCCGCCAGCCTCGTGATGATGCACATCTCGCGCATGTCCGAAGAACTCGTGGTGTGGATGAGCCAGCGCTTTAGCTTTATTAAATTGCCCGATCGCTTTACGACGGGATCGTCCATCATGCCGCAGAAGAAAAACCCCGACGTTCCCGAAACGGCTCGCGGCAAGTGCTCTCGCGTTGTGGGCGATTTGATGACCATGACCATGCTCATGAAGGGCTTGCCCTTGGCTTACAACAAGGACTTGCAGGAAGACAAGGAACCGGTGTTCGATGCCATCGACACCGTCAAGGACACGTTGCGCGCCTTTATCGAAATGATGGCAGGCGTTGAACCCAACCGCGAAGAAATGCGTGCCGCCGCTTTGGCAGGTTACCCGACCGCCACCGACTTGGCCGACTACTTGGCTCGTCGCGGCGTGCCCTTCCGCACGGCCCACGACATCGTCGGTCGCGTGGTGCGCGTGGCAAGCGAACGCAACTGCGACATCGCCGACTTGAGCCTTGCCGAACTTCAGGAATTCTCCGACGTGATCCAAGACGACGTCTACTCCGTCTTAACGCTTGAAGGCTCGATCGCCGCACGCAATCACGTGGGCGGCACGGCTCCCGAACAGGTCTTGAAGCAAGTGGCTCGTTGGGAAGGCATTTTCGCCGAACGCGCCAAGGCTCAGTAATCGTTTCTCGATTTTAAGACCCTAAAAGGCAAAGCGAACGTTTTCTCGCTTTGCCTTTTTTCTCGTCTTTAGCTTAGAAACATTTACCTACACCCATTGCAAGTCTTAAGTCAAACGGGCCACGGTAACCTCCCGCGGGCGGTATCCTGACGGATTAGTCCCTACTACGATATTCACCTGAGGAAAGGATGAAATTTTCCTCGCCAATTTCGATTCAATTTTTGTAGAAAGGACAACAACATGTCGCAGACTCGTCGACAATTCCTCTCGGGTGCAGCTCTGGCTGCCGGTGCATTGACGTTCGGCTCTCAGGCCATGGCCAAGGTCACGCCCGTGACGCTCAAAGAACGCAAGTTCGAAAAAATCAAGCTTCCGCGTCCCATCAGCCTTGCCGCTTTGACCGTTTTGGATCTGTCTCCGGCCAATCAGGTGCTGTGTGCCGCCGCTGCCGGCTACAGCCACGTCGGTATCCGTTTGGTGCCCGCTACCCCCACCGAAACTCAGTGGGACATGATCGGCGATACGCCCATGATCCGTGAAGTCGAAGCCAACTTGAAGGCCACCGGCGTCAAGGTTCTCGATATTGAAATTCTGCGCGTCAAGCCCGACACCCGTGCCATTAACTGGAAGCCTTTCTTCGAAACCGGTGCCCGCTTGGGTGCCACCGAAGTGTTGGTGGCCGGCAACGACCCCGACATCAACCGCTTTAACGACAACTACGCCGAACTGTGCGAAATCGCTCACCCCTACGGTTTGAATCTGAACATCGAACCGATGCCCTGGTGCGCCATTTCCACCGTCAAGCAGGCCGGCGAAACCATGAAGACGGTCAATCGCCCCAACGCCGGCGTTTTGGTCGATCCGATTCACTTCTATCGTGCCAAGAACACCTACGCCGATATCGACAATCTCCCGAAGGGCTCTTTGCACTACTGCCAGATGTGCGACCTCACCAAGGCCACACCCAAAGACATGGATGGCATTCTCTATCAGGCTCGCAACTATCGTTTGTCTCCGGGCACGGGTGCAGCCGACCTGCCGCAGCTTTTGAAGCACTTGCCGGGTCTGCCCATTTCCATCGAATGCTGCAACGCCGACCTTGCTTTGACGATGTCTCCGTTGGATCGCGCTCGCATGTACTTGGAAGACATGGTCCGCGAACTCAACAAGGCCGGCGAATACTAATCGCACATTAACGACGTCGAACTGAAGTTTCCCGACGACGGTCGTTGTTCTTTTTCGAAAAAACGGGCGGCGTGCAATTCGATATGCACGCCGCCCGTTGATTTTTGTTTCGCAGTGTCGCGAGTGCTCGTTAGGCGAAAATATGACCCAATCCCGCAAAGTAAAGGCCGAGGATCACGAGCCCGAACACGATGCGATACCAGCCGAAGACTTTAAAGTCGTTTTTGCTCACATAGCGCAAAAGCCAGCGCACGACCACGATGGCCGAGAAAAAGCTCACGACAAAGCCCACCCCGATACCGGGCAAATTGTCCACCGACAAAATGTCGCGCGACTTCCAAAGGTCGTAAACGGTGGCGCCGAAAATGGTCGGAATGGCCAAGAAAAACGAAAATTCGGTTGCAGCCGTTCTCGACAAACCCAAGACCAAACCGCCGATAATCGTCGCTCCTGAGCGAGACGTCCCCGGAATCAAGGCAAAGCACTGCATCAGACCCACGCCCAAAGCGTCTTTCCAAGTCATGTCGTCCATCGTAGCAACGCGCGGCACCACACCCTTTTTCTCGTGCATGTTTTCGATCCAAAGGATGATGATGCCGCCCACGACCAAAGCGACAGCCACGCTAAAGGCGTTAAAAAACTGCGCTTTGATGTAGCTTGAAACCATCACGCCGATGACGGCTGCCGGCAAAAAAGCAATCACGGTGTTGATCGCCAGACGCTGTTCTTTGCCCGGTTTAAAGAGGTTGGCCAACACCGACACGATACGCATGCGATAGTGCCAGCACACCGCCACGATAGCCCCTGCCTGAATGGCGATATAAAAGGTGTCGGCGCCGGCATCGTTAAAGCCGATCAGGTGCCCCGACAGAATCAAGTGCCCGGTGGAGCTCACGGGCAAAAATTCCGTCAAGCCCTCGACAATGCCCAAGATGACGGTTTTCAAATAGTAGATCCAGTCCATGACTTCACTCTTGGGTTAGGCGGACAAATGCGGTTGATGCAGTTGATCTTCCGGCTCTTCTTTGGGTAAAGGTGAGGCCAAAATCTTGTCGATGCGGCGTCCGTCCATGTCGGCCACTTCAAACTTCCAACCTTCCCACTCGACGACGTCGCCCGTCTTGGGCAAGCGCTGCAAAAGAAGCATCATCATGCCGGCCAACGTGTTGTAGCGGCCGAGCTCTTCTTCGGGCACGGTTTTCAATTCCAATCGATCCTTGAGTTCGGGAATCGGAATGATGCCGTCCAAGAACCAGGAACCGTCTTCGCGGCTGATGGCCCAGGCCTCGTCGGTGCTCTCCGGCTTAAATTCGCCGGCAATGGCCTCCAACAAGTCGCGCGGCGTCACCAAGCCCACGACTTCGCCGTATTCGTCCACCACCAATGCCAAGGGCACGGTCGTGTTTTTAAAGTGCTCCAGCAGTTCCATACCGCTCAAAGATTCCGGCACGTAAGCCACCGGCGCCAAATTGCGCATGAAGTTGGGCTTGCCGTTTTCAACGAACTGCTGCAGGAGACTGCGCGTGGTGCAAATGCCACGCACGTCGGACAAAGAGCCGTTAGCCACCACCAGGCGCGAGCGAGAAGACGTCAAGACCTTTTTGAAGTTGTCTTCGCGACTGTCTTCCAAATCGATCCATTCGATGTCGTTGCGAGGCGTACTCAAAGAGCCCACCTGGCGATCGTCGAGTCTGAATACGTTGCGCACCATGTCGCGTTCGTTTTCCTCAATCACGCCCGATTCGCTGCCCTCGTCGATCAAGGCATGAATTTCGGCTTCGGTTACGCCGGACTCTTTCTGATCGGCCAGACCCAAAACTTTAAGAAGAAACTTCGTAGAAACCGACAACAGTTTCACGAAAGGACTCATGATAATGGCAAGCAGATTTAAGGGGCGCGCCACGCGGCTTGAAATCGGCTCCGGACTCGTCTGGCCCAAGCGCTTGGGCACCAATTCGCCCAGAACGATCGAGAAGTACGTCACAAACACAACGACCGTCACCACACCCAAAACTTTGGCGGTTTCAACGGGTACGCCCCAGCCGATCAGAACTTCGGACATGGGACCTGCCAAAGCCGCTTCACCCACAATACCCGAGAGAATGCCGATGGAAGTGATGCCCACCTGAATCGTGGACAATGCCCACGTGGGATCGGCCTGAAGACGCAAGGCGGTCTTGGCCCCCTTGTTGCCGTCTTCGCTCATCACCTGCAGGCGCGCTTTTCGGCTCGTCACCAGCGCGATTTCACTCATGGAAAACACGCCGTTCAAACAAATCAATAAAAACAGCAATAAGACGTCAAGCCAACTGCTCATTTAACTTTCAACTTTCCAAAATCAAGAGACAAAAGAGGTGTAAAGCGTCTTTTTTGAAGACACCTCACACCTCAGCAAAATGAATGCAACCTGTGCACAAAATTAGAAGGGAAGCTTCATTCCCGGAGGCAAGGGCATGCCGGCGGTAGCGGCACGCATCTTGGCGCTCGAGGTTTCTTCCACCTTGTGAGCGGCATCGTTGATGGCCGCAGCCACCAAGTCTTCGAGCATTTCCTTGTCTTCTTCGGTATCGCCCGTAAACAAAGACGGATCGATTTCGACCTTACGGGCTTCGTGCTTGCAAGTCATGGTGACTTTCACCAAACCGGCACCGGCCTCTCCCGTGACTTCCAACGCAGCCAATTCGGCCTGGACGCGTTCCACGTTCTTTTGCATTTTCTGCGCTTGGGCCAAAAGGCCCTGAAGATTTCCTCGCATGAGTTTTCCTTTCTTTTTAACGTTAATTTTTAAGCTTCACGGACGTTTCGTCCACTTCGGCTTCAAAAGCTTTCAAACATTCTTGCACAAACGGATCGCTCTTAAACGCTTCGATCATCGCAATGCGTGCGGCGCGTCGCTCGGCCTCTTCCAAAAGGCTTAAAGTGACGGCGTCTTTGGCGCGCTCCGTCGGCGTAAATTTCACTTCAAACTTGTGCCCCACCGCATGCTCGATCGCCTGCGTGACGGCACCCGTAATTTCCTGATTGACCAACAAGTGCGACAGTGGCGACAAAAGCACGTGATTGTCGGTCAATTCAATCACTTCGCTTCCGGCCGCAATTTCTCGCGGCAAGCCCTTTAGAGCACTTGCGCACACCAATTTTCGCCAGTTAAGCAGCATCGGCGTCGTCTCGACCTCTATCAAAGGTTCGACCGCAGGGCCTCTGCTGGTGCGCTTGTACTTAACCGGCGCATTACTCTCCCCGTGCGGCTACCTCCTCGTCCCAAGGCAATTCCTCGGGCGGGATATCGTCGAAGTTGGGCTCGACAATATCGGGTTCGATCACGGGAGCCGGTGCAGCGGGTTTTGCCGCCGGTGCCGGTTGCGGTTTGGCTAAGCTTACCGATTCAGGCTTAGCCGAAGCTTGGCTCGGCGTTTTTTGTTCATGCACGGCCACCTTGGCACCGACTTTGCTGCCTGCAGGCTTAAAGGCCAACATGCGCAACAGCGCCATCGTAAAGCCCGCATATTCGTCGGGAGCGCTTGCCATGTCGTTTCGAGCCTGCAGCAAAATCTGGTAATCGAGCTGCACTTCTTCGGGACTCATCGCGGCCGCAAGTCTCAAAATCCCCGCGCCTTCGCTGTCGTCCTTGGTCACTAAAGAAGGAACACGTTGCGCGACGGCCACGCGGTGCATCAGACCCGCCCAATCGCGCACGGCCTGCGTATAGGAAATGCCTTGCAAGCCCATGTCTTCGGCAAGTTGCAGTGCCTTTTGACCGTCGCCCGTTAACACGGCTTCGGTCAGATCGATCAAAACGTCGCCTGCAATCACGCCCAACATTTCGCGCACTTTGGCCAAGGTGACGTTGCCTGCCGAGTAGGCAATAGCCTGATCCAACAAGCTCAAGCCGTCACGCATGGAACCGCGCGCACCTTTGGCCAAGAGCATCAGTGCGGCAGGTTCTGCAGGAATGTTTTCTTCCTGCATGATGTGCGTCATGTGTTCGGCCACGGCTGCCGGCGTCATATTTCGGAGATTGAATTGCAAGCAACGCGACAAGACCGTCACGGGCACTTTTTGGGGATCGGTCGTTGCCAGAATGAATTTGACGTATTCGGGCGGCTCTTCCAAGGTTTTGAGCATCGCGTTAAATGCGTGCGTGGTGAGCATGTGCACTTCGTCGATCATGTAGACCTTGTAGCGCGCGTTACTCGGCGCATACATGGCGCGCTCGAGCAAAGCCGTCATTTCTTCGACGGAACGGTTGGATGCCGCGTCGATTTCGATGTAGTCGACAAAGCGACCTTCGTCGATGGCGCGACACGCTTCGCACTTGCCGCAGGGGTGCGAAGTCACACCCCCTTTGCCGTCTTCGCCGACACAATTCAGGCACTTGGCCAAAATGCGCGAAAGCGTCGTTTTACCCACGCCGCGCGTGCCGGTAAAAAGATATGCATGATGCAGACGATCTTCGTCCAAGGCGTGCTTTAATGCCGCCACCACATGCTCTTGGCCCACCATGCTGTCAAAGTCATGGGGACGCCACTTGCGCGCCAATACCTGATAACTCATCGAAAAATTTCTCTTGTGCCCAAGTCCTCTTTGCCCCTTTGGCAAAGACAAACTCAAAACGTAACATAAGCGGGATATTTTAGCGGGGCTGGACTTTGAAAACAAACGAAAGACGGGCTTTTGTTGTTGCAAAGCGTATAGGAAAAAATGGAAATGGCGAGCCTTATCCTCGGCACTAAGAGTGTTCCGCCGTGGCTGCTTCGTTCCCGACCTGACCAGGTTAGCAGAGCTCTTATGCGAGGGGACCCGCCAAGGGCGTTATTGTACGGATAAAAGTCGGGATTGCCAAAGTTTTTTCAGGCTATTTTTCGCTTTTTTTCAACCGACCGCGCTTTGATAGCCGATTTTGCGGCTCAAAAGACGTGTACCGTCCCGGCCGCCGCCCAGTTAACGTCGTCAAAATGCCTGTAGAGTTCTGCTGCCGCCGCAAAGCCCGTGCAATGGCACGGCCGCCAGTGTTTGACCGGGAATCGCGCCAAAACCGTCATCCAATCCGAAAGGCACCCGTGCGTGGCACTGCACAAATGCGTGCCGCCCAAAACGGTGTCGAACTCGGTGACACCGAAAGTCTTGGCGGCATACGCCATGATATTGGGCAGTCCCGCATGCGCACAACCCAAAATGAGGGATGCGCCTTTGGGCGTTTGCACCAAAATGCTGACGTCGTCCCCAAAAGAATCGTCGACAAGGTGCCCGCAAGCATCCTTTTCGAACATATGATACGAGCTCACCCAACGGGGATCGCGCTCGCTTTCGGGCACCGTAAAAACCGTCACGCCAGGCGCGATTTCAAAATACGGATCGACGGCAGAAAATGCAAGCCCCGCCAAGGTCGCGCCGCCTCCGGACAATCGAGAACCGTCAGCATCGCCCCAACGCTCGCGCGTCAAGCTTTTTCCCGCCCAAACACGTGCTCCGGGAGCCGTGCGCAACACGTCCATGACGCCCGAAGTATGGTCGAAGTGTCCGTGGGAGAGTACCAGATCGGTAATTTTTTTCGGATCGAGCTTGAGAAAAGCAAGGTTATGCATCAGGATATGCGCAATGCCGCCTGTGTCGAGCAAAATATTGCGATCGTGCGTTTTGAGCCAAACCGAGTAGCCCCACTCGGCCAATAGGCCTTGCTTGGCTGTCATGTTATCGACAACGACGGTAAGTTCCATGGCAATTCCTTTGGTGATGACAAGAAAAAAGGGCAAAGCCGACGGTTTTTGTTCGTGCTTTGCCCCTTCGCTACCCCATGACGATTCATGGGAAGTGTTTGGTCAGATTACTGTCCGAACCACTTGGAGTAGATCTTCTGATACGTACCGTCGTCTTTCATGGCCTTCATGGCGGCGTTGACTTTGTTGACGAGTTCGGTGTTGCCCTTCTTGGCGGCAAATCCGAAGTATTCGCTGTCAAACGGCAGATCCTTTTGCATCAGGCCCTTGGCGGCACGCGGGTTCTTGACGATGAAGTAACCGATCACGGGACGATCGGTAATAACGGCGTCGGCACCCTTCATCTTCAAATCCATGAAGGCTTCGGCACCGGTATTGAAGGCCTTGATCTTGGCGCCCTTGATGGACTTGGCCACTTCGGCACCGGTGGTGCCGATCTGAACGGCGATGGTCTTGTTTTCAAGATCCGAGATGGCATTGTATTTGCCTTCTTCGCCCGTGCGAATCATTAAGCTTTGACCGGCCTGATAGTAGGGATCACAGAAGTCGACGCGCTTTTTGCGTTCTTCCGTGATGGTGATGCCGCTTACGGCCAAATCGATGTTGCCCGTCATCAATGCCGGAATCAAACCGTCAAAACCCATGTTGACGATTTCGACTTCCATGCCGGCGCGCTTGCCGATTTCGCGAATCAAATCCATGTCAAAGCCCACGTATTCTCGGCTGGCGGTTTCCATGAATTCAAACGGAGCAAACGTGGGGTGCGTACCCACGCGCAACTGATCGGCTGCCGATGCGGCAAAAGAAGTGACAGCCATGAGGCCTGCGGCCATAGCGGCCAAAAACTTCGTCTTCATTTTTTGATTTTCCTTTGAGAAAACGCCCCTTCTCGACTCATAGTGAAGGAGCGTCATACAAGTGGTGCAACGGAAGTTTTGCACGTTGCAGAATTTTTCAAGTTCGCGACATCGGGGTCATTTGCACAGCCTTGACGCAAGTCCGTCTTGCTCATCCCAAGACGAAGACATGCAAATGCTTCATGCCACGTCGGTTATTGTCGCACAAGGACGGTAAACCTTGCAATGCGAAATACGTCTTAGATTTTCGAAATCTCCTGATCTGCCACCGAAGTCAAATAGTTTCGCGCCTTACCCAGTCCGGGAATTTCGACTTCGGGCGCAATCTCAACCAAGGGCACCAACACAAAAGCTCTGAGATGCATTCTCGGATGCGGCACGGTCAATTCCGGCGTTTGAATCGTTTGTCCGTCAAAGAGCAACACGTCCAAATCCAAGGTTCTCGGTGCGTTATGAACCCCTGCCGGACGCACGCGACCGTTGTCGTTTTCTATTCGTTGCAGTGCATGCAAAAGTGCTGACGGCTCCAAGGTTGTCGCGACCTCGCAGACGGCGTTCACATAGTCGGGGCCGCTCGAATCGATCGGTGCCGTCGAATAAAACGAACTCGCGGACACAACACGAGTTCCTTCAATTTCGGCAATAGCTGCAAGAGCACGCTTGAGCGCCGCTACCGGCTCGCCCAAATTGGCGCCCAAGGCCACGAAAGCCTGTTTTTCACTCATCGTTTTTGGGTGCCGTATGGGTTAAGGCCGAACGCTTGACTGCAGGCTTGCGACGGGACGTGGGCGAGACGACATCTTCGGTTGCGGATTCAACTTCGGTCTTTTTCACCGTACGCGTCCGGCGCTTTTTGGGCGCCTCGACCGTATTGTCCGTTGTTTCACCTTCGGTCTTGGTCGTTTTTCTCGTCCGGCGAGGCTTGGTTTCGGCAGGTGTTTCTTCCGAGGGCTGTGCCGCCTGCTCTGGAATTTGAGCCTTGGCTTTGGCCGTACGA
>ERZ1035006.1076-NODE-1076-length-19320-cov-16.981054_pt1 | contig 19320 bp, 9 predicted proteins | sample MGYA00520694_ERZ1035006 | MGnify/ENA primary metagenome ERZ1035006 (study PRJEB33766, sample SAMN09781746) | gut metagenome | biome: gut microbiome | host: Homo sapiens | place: Madagascar | study: EMG produced TPA metagenomics assembly of the PRJNA485056 data... | reverse complement strand
AGCAAAGGACTGAAAATCCTTGTGTCCCCGGTTCGATTCCTGGTGGTACCACTTCTTTATGAGACTGAATCTTCGTAACAGGATTCAGTCTTTTTTTATGCCCTTTTTTATAATACTTCATTTTACACTTATGAAAACGTTTGCGTATGAAAAATGAGCCAGGATGTTTTATAATAGATATTTTTTCACTACTTTTGCATTGTAGAAATCAACAACAAACCCAAAAATTAATCTAACAAACATTCGTTAAAATGAAAAAAGCTTATTTATTATTGTTGGCTGGAATGTTGTCTACGGCAGTATTTGCCGGCAGCAAACAGACGGTTAAGATTGATGGTCAAGTCATAGACAAGACTGTCACAGAGATTACCTTTGATGGCGACAATGTCGTTCTTCAGTATTCAGATAATACATCTGATCAGACAGATATGTCGCTCGTAACCCTTTCTTTCACTTATCAAACTACCGGCATCAGTCAGGTAGAAGGCATTAAGCAGGCATTGCAAGGTAAGGTTTATAACCTTCAGGGCCAGTGTGTAGGTTCTTCCCTCCAGGGTTTGTCTAAGGGTGTTTATATTATTAATGGTAAGAAAGTAATCATCAAATAAAATAAGGAGGATTGAACAATGAAGAAAATGGTATTTACTTTGGCACTCCTCCTGATGAGTTTGAGTGCTGCTGTGGCTCAGACAGGGACATTTAAGATTACCCATGCCGTGGCTCGTAACAGCAAGGTGAACCAGATGTATGTTACCACCAAGTCGGGTGATGTGAAGTATTATAATACTGCAGATTTGACAAGTGTGAAGTTCGAAGGTGATAAGGCAATCATCGCACCTAAATCAGGCTCAGAGAATGATGAGTATGATGCTTCTGTTCAGAAAATCAGTTTCGCAAAGAAAGTAGAGCAGGGCGAAAGTGGTGATATTGACAATCCTGCAGGTGTGATTCAGATTACTGAGGCAAAGGGCTGGCAGGAGTCTGCCTACCTGAAGTGGGCTCCATTCGAGGGTGCTTCTTCTTATAATGTATATGTAGGTGACAAGAAGATTGATGCTCAGCTGATTCGTCAGTATGCTTCTTACTATCGTGCTGATGTTCTCGGTTTGAAGGAAGGTACTTATTCTGTAAAGGTTGTTCCTGTAAATGCTGACGGTAAAGAGATTACTGGTGCCAATACTGCTTCTAACTTGGTAGTAAAGAGCTACAACCGTGAGGGCTTTGCTCATTTCAAGTATGCTGGTGTAGGTGCTTATAATAATGATGGTACTTTGAAGGCTGGTGCTAAGGTTCTGTATATTACAGCCAAGACGGCCAAGACTGTTTCTACAACAGTTAATACTGGTAAGCAAGAGACGGTTACAGGTCTTCAGTCTATTATTGATGCATATTCAAAAGGGAAGGATAAAACCCCAATCGCCTTCCGTATCATCGGTAAGGTAAATCTTTCTGATTTGGATCACATTTCAAGTTCTGCAGAAGGTTTGCAGGTTAAGGGAGCTATGATGAATATGACATTCGAAGGTGTCGGTGATGATGCTACCGTATATGGCTTCGGCTTCTTGCTTAGAGAGGCTGAGAGTGTAGAGTTCCGTAACTTTGCTATCATGCGTTGTCTGGATGATGCCATGTCTCTTGATACTAAAAACTCTCATGTATGGATTCACAACATGGATCTCTTCTATGGTAAGAAGGGTAGTGCTGCCGACCAGGCTAAGGGTGATGGTACTGTAGATATCAAGGGCGATTCTAAGTATGTTACTGTAGCTTACAACCGTTTCTGGGATAATGGTAAGGCTTCTATGTGTGGTATGAAGAGTGAAACTGGTGAAAACTGGATTACTTATCATCACAACTGGTTCGACCATTCAGACTCTCGTATGGCTCGTGTTCGTACCATGAGTGTTCACATGTACAACAACTACTATCAGCATTGTGATGTTTATGGTATTGGTGCAACCAGTGGTTCAAGTATATTCATGGAGTCTAATTACTTTGATGCTGTTAAGCGTCCTATCATGAGCTCTTTGCAGGGTACTGATGCCAAGGGTGATGGTACTTTCTCTGGTGAGAAAGGTGGTTTGATTAAGGCATACGGCAATGTATTTGCCAACAAGCCTGATAACTTCAGCTATATCACATACGCAGAAAACAATACAAGCTTTGATGCCTACGAGGTTTCTGATCCAAGTAAGCAGGTTCCTGCAAGCATAAAGACTTTGGTAGGTGGTACTTCTTACAACAACTTCGATACCAACTCAAGCCTCATGTATGCATACGCTGCAGATAAGGCAGAAGATGTTCCTTCTATCGTAGAAGGCTTCTATGGTGCAGGTCGTTTGAATCATGGTGATATTGATTTCGTTATTCCTGATGAGACAGTCGTAACAAATGGTCATCAGCAGCCATGGCCTGCTTTGGCAAGCATTCTTGATGCTTATACTTCTGGTGTTGTTAAGGTATTCGGTGAGAGCAATGCAACTGGCGAAGGTGGTTCTACAGAAGGTGGCAGCACTGGTGGTTCTGGCGAAGGTGGTAGTACTGGTGGCTCTACCGGTGGTACAACAGAAGGTGGCAGTACTGTAACTCCTATCGAGGGTACTGTTTTGGTAACATTCACAGATTCTAAGCCTTCAAGTAGCATAGTAACAGTTTCAGGTAACTATGCTACAAATAAGGGAACTGCTACTATTGACGGCACTTCATATTCTACTTGTGTAAAGATGGAGTCTGCAACTAATATCTCAGTAACTGTTGATAAGAAAGTCACAATGACCCTTTATTTCAGTTCTGCAGATAGCAAGACGAACGCCAGAATTGATGGAAAGAAGCCTGCTGAAGTAAATGCAGTTATTGATTCAACAGCTAAGACAATGACTGTAACATTGGATGCAGGTTCTCATACTATTACAAAGCAGGATACATGCAAACTCTTCGGTATTAAACTTGTACCTGTAAAAGAGTAAAGGTATAGAACTGATTTAAAGATTCCTGCCTCTTTAATGACAAAACGGACAAAAGCTAGATAAAGATTCGCTTTTGTCCGTTTTTTCTTTATTTTTGTCTTAAATCTATCTGCTGTTTTCTTCTCTTTTCCCTACTTTTGCAACCGAAAACAATTTTAAACGCAAACGCATTTTAACGTAAAACGCAACCTAAAAGTAAAACAATGAAAGCAATCCAGAATTTAGCAAAGAGAAGTTTGCTTCTCGTGGCATTGTTCGTCATCGGATGTCTGCAACTCATGGCGCAGACAAGAACCATCAAAGGTGAGGTGACTGATGCGCAGAATGGTGAGGCTCTGATTGGCGCCACTGTCATGGTGGAAGGCGAAAAGGGCGGTACGGTTACTGATTTTGACGGTAACTTCAGTCTTCAGGTATCTTCTTCAGCCAAGAAGATCAAGGTATCTTATATCGGTTATATTGATAAGGTACTCTCTATCTCTGACAATATGAAGGTGAAACTCGAATCCGACAGCAAGGCGCTGGCTGATGTCGTGGTCATCGGATATGGTACAGCGAGAAAGAGCGACCTTACTGGTTCCGTGGCTACCGTGAAATCAAAGGACTTTAACAAAGGTCTCGTTTCTTCTCCAGAACAGTTGATCAATGGTAAGGTTTCGGGTGTACAGATTATGTCCAACAGTGGTTCTGCCTCTGCCGGTAGTACCATCCGTGTGCGTGGTGGTGCCTCTCTGAATGCCAGCAACGACCCTCTTATCGTGCTCGATGGTGTGCCATTGGAGCAGGGTGGTATCTCTGGTAACAGCAGCAACTTCCTCAGCATGATCAATCCTTCTGATATCGAGAGCATGACTGTATTGAAGGATGCTTCTTCTACAGCCATCTATGGTTCCCGTGCATCTAACGGTGTCATCATCATTACCACCAAGAAGGGACAGCAGGGTGCTGTAAAGGTGAACTTCAATACCACCAACAGTCTCCAGACCCGTGCACAGATGGTGGATATGCTCAGCCGTGATGAATTTGTGAATGTTATCAACCAGTATGGTAGCGCTAACCAGAAGTCATTGCTCGGTACAGCCAATACCGACTGGAACGATGAGGTTTACCGTACCGCTTTCGGTACAGATAATAACCTTAGCGTGAGCGGCAGCATTGACAAGTGGTTGCCTTTCCGTGTGTCTGTAGGCTATTATAACCAGAGCGGTCTGGTTCGCAAGGACAATGTAGAGCGCTGGACAGGTAACGTGGTATTGACTCCTAGCTTCTTCCAGGATCACCTGAAGTTGACCATCAATGCCAAGGGAACCCTCAATAACAACTCATTCAATAATGGTGGTGCCGTATGGGCAGCTGCCACATTCAACCCAACCATTCCGGTTTATTCCGGTAACGACAAGTATGGTGGTTACAACGAGGCACTCGATGCTGACGGCTATCCAGTGAATGCCGGTGTAAGAAACCCTCGCGGTCTGGTTGATCTGTATGATTCAAAGAGTAAGGTAAGCCGCTTCATCGGTTCGATGGATGTAGATTACAAGGTCCATTTCCTGCCAGACCTCAAGCTCCATGCTACCGTGGGTGCTGACTATGCCAAGGGCGATGGAACCATTCATGTCCCTGTCTATGCAGCACAGAGCTACAACAAGGATGAGTCTTTGGGCGGTAGCGATTACAAGTATGGTCCTCAGAAGAACGAGAACCGCTTGCTTACCCTCTATGCCAACTATGCAAAGTATTTCGAAGATATCAAGAGTAATGTAGACCTGACAGCCGGTTACGACTACCAGTACTGGAAGAGTACTACACCTCTTTATTATACCAAAAGTGCGGCAGGCACAACCCTGTCAACCGTAAAGGCATCAGATTACCGTCATGTAATGTTGTCATATTACGGTCGTGTCAACTATTCATTCGATGGAAAGTATCTCCTGACGGCTACCGTTCGTCGAGACGCATCTTCCCGTTTCTCTAAGGATACCCGTTGGGGTACTTTCCCATCTGTCGCTTTGGGCTGGACTTTGACAGAAGAGCCTTGGTTGAAGAACCAGAAGGTACTTTCTAACTTGAAACTCCGTGCCAGCTATGGTGTTACCGGTCAGCAGGAAGGTATCGGCAACTACAACTATCTGCCGGTTTATACCTACAGCGTGACAGGTGCCGAAGCATTCATCAACGGACAGTATATCAATACCTACCGTCCTGAGGCATACGTATCAGACTTGAAGTGGGAGACAACAACCTCCTGGAACTTTGGTCTTGACTTCGGATTTCTGGATGGCCGTATCGGTGGTGCCATCGATTTCTATACCCGTAAAACCAAGGACCTGTTGGCTTCTGTACCAACAGCAGCAGGTACCAACTTCTCAAAGACTATCCTTACCAACGTAGGTAATGTAGACAGTAAGGGTATCGAGGTTTCTCTGAACGCAACCCCTATCCAGACCAAGGACTGGGAGTGGAATCTGAGCTACAACTTTACCTGGCAGAACATGAAGGTGAAGAACCTTTCATTGACAAAGGGTGGAAGCCAGACCAACGTGAAGGTAGGTCCATCTATTGATGCTTACCAGTTCCAGGTACTCTCAGAGGGATATGAGCCATACATGTTCTATGTATATCATCAGCTCTATGACTCTAAGACAGGCAAGCCAATCGAGGGAGCTTATGCCGATCTCAACAACGATGGTGAAATCAATGATGCCGATCTCTACCGCTATCATTCTCCAGCCCCTAAGTATATCATGGGCTTGAGCACATCCCTGAGATACAAGCAGCTGACTCTCGGTATGAGTTTCCGTGCCAACATCGACAACTATGTATACAACGGCATGGGTATGAGTACAGGTGCTTTCGAGACAGTAAGCTACAACAACTCACAGCTCAACAACCTCAATACAAGTTTCCTGAAGACAGGTTTCAAGACCCGTCAGTATCTCTCAGATTACTATGTAGAGAATGCTTCATTCCTGAAACTCGACAACTTGAGTTTGAGTTACAATGTAGGCAAGATTAACAAGTGGGCTTCGCTCACCGTATCTGCGATGGTACAGAATGTATTCACCATCACCGGTTACTCTGGTACCGATCCTGAGGTGCCAAACGGAATGGACAACTCATTCTATCCACGTCCTCGCACTTACTCAGTAAGCCTCGGACTTCAGTTCTAACAATCAAAACAGATAACAATGAAACTTAAGAATATATTATATAGTATGATGATGGGAACAGCGGTGCTGACAGGCACAACCAGCTGTGTTTCCGATCTCGACCAATATCCTCATACAGAGACAACCTCTAAGGATGTTTATACCTCGCTTGCCAATTACGAGGCTGTGCTGGGTAAGATTTATGCAGCCATGGTGACCAGCGGTCAGGGCAAGGGCGGCGACAACAAGGATATGGCTTCCGTATTGAACAGCGGAAGTGGTTTCGATTACATGCGTATGTTTATCAATATGCAGGAGTGTGGTACCGATGAATTTGCCTCTACCTGGCTGACAGGTGAGCAGACTACGGGTCTTACTTATCTCTCTTGGGATGCCAATGATGCCTGGGTATCAGATATGTATTATCGTATCTACTACAACATCGCCCTCTGCAACGAGTTCCTGCGCAATGCCAACAGTGCCAGTTTCTCAGGTGCTGATGCAGAGAAGATGAAGGAGTATAAGGCAGAAGTCCGTTTTATGCGTGCTCTGTTCTATTACCATGCCCTTGATTTCTATCGCAACATTCCGATGGTGACAGAGAATGATCCTGTGGGCAGCTACATTCCTCCACGTTATACTCCACAGCAGACTTTCGATTATATCGAGAGCGAGTTGAAGGATTGTGTAGGTGATATGCTTCCTGCTTCTACCTGTCCTTACGGTCAGGCTTCTCAGGGCGCTGCCTATACCTTGCTTGCCAAGCTTTATCTGAACAGCGAGGTTTATACCGGTGTGGCTAAGTATACTGAGTGCAAGGAGGCTTGCGAGAAGGTGATGGGCATGGGTTACTCCCTGGAATCAGATTACAGCAAGCTCTTTAATGCCGATAACGACAAGCGTACCAACGAGATTATCTTTGCCTTGCCGGTAAGTGCTGAGCATACTGTAAGCTGGGGTTCTTCTACCTATCTGGTCTGTGGACAGTTGAGCATGTCGAATGCCAACCAGAGTGTAGCTGATTTCGGTGTAACCAAAGGTTGGAGCGAGTTCCGTCTCCGTCCTGAGTTTGTAGATAAGTTTACCCAGACCGATATCGACGGCAGTGGGGATAAGCGTTGCAAGTTCTTTACTAATGGTCAGAGCAAGGATATATCCAGCATGACCGATGAAACCGCCGGTTATCTCTCAGAGAAGTGGTGCAATTTGAAGGATGATGGAACCACAGCATCCAATACAGACAATGATGGTGTGGATACCGATTTCCCTCTTTTCCGCTTGGCAGATGTTTATCTGATGTATGCCGAGTGCGTAGTTCGTCTGCATAATGACTGGGATAACTGGGCTGGTGGCAGCGATGCTACAGACCCAACCGTGATTGCTTCTCGTAAGCAAGGCGCTATCTATTGGATCAACCAGCTTCGTGAGCGTGCAGGTGCTTCTGATGTTTGGTCAAGCAATTTTGCTGATGACGATGCCTTCCTCCAGTTCATCCTCGATGAGCGTGCCCGTGAGCTTTATCATGAAGGTTATCGCCGTACCGACCTGATTCGCTATGGTCAGTTCACAACCAATAAGTACATCTGGCAGTGGAAGGGTGGTGTCCACGACGGACAGGCTGTGGATAGCAAGTACAACATCTATCCAATCCCTAACACCGAGCTTACCGCCAATCCAAATCTTCATAACGACAACTATTAATAGGATAAAAGAATGAAAAAGATATTTAGAAACCTGATGATGCTTCTCTGCGCACTCACCGCCCTGGTGAGTTGCGACGAGAGTGGCGACAAGATATATCTGGATGGCTTCGAGGCATCCAGTCTGATGGCATCGGCATCTGATGTGGTGCTGTCTGTTGACAAGAGTAAGGACGTAGTCCTTTCGTTGGCTTGGCAGAATCCTACCTTGCTTTCGAGTGATGAAACCAAGCCTGCGGGCAGTGGAGTGCTGAAAACTTATCTGCAGGCATCCGCCTCAGAAGATTTCGCTTCAGTAAAGGAATACACCGTAACCGACCTTTCCAAGGCTTTCACCGGTGCAGACCTTAATGCTGCAGCCAAGGATCTCGGCTTGTCTCCTGATGTGAGTTCACCTCTCTATTTCCGTATCAAGAGTCAGATGGGTAGCAATCTTGATGCTGCTTACAGCAATGTGTGCCAGGTAAAGGTTACTCCATACCTCATTGATATGAGCTACATCAATATCTTGGATAAGGGTAAGGATCAGGTGCTTACCTATCTCTATTCTCCTAATTCTGATGGAGTTTATTCCGGCTATATGAATGTCTCTTCTTGGCTCAACTGCTGGGGTAAGGAGAATGATGGAACTTTTTGGGGAAATATCCAGACTGGCGACAAACCTTATGCTGTGTTGGATAATGCGCAGTCTGCATGTAATATCTGGTTCCCAGAACCAGCGGGTATTTATTATACGGTACTTGATACAAAGTCAGAAGAGAAACTGTTCCATGCTACTCTCATTAAGTCAATGAAGGTAAATGGTGAGGAGATGAAATATGACGGTCCTAACTATGCTTGGGTAAAGGTTATCGAGACTACAGCAGATAATACACCTATCAGTATTGTTGCAGATGGAGCAGAGTATAATAAGAGCACGGGTGATAAGGGAACTCCTATTGCCAAGACAATGAACTATACTTTGGCTGATGGCAAGATGACTGATGCTGCAACTGCTGGCAGCGTGAATATAGCCACGGCTGGTACTTATACTGTAACCGTGAAGGTTGGTGAGCACAGCCAGTTGGAATACACCATCGTATCGGGCGATCAGACAACTCCGGAGCCAGAGGTTAGCAATACTCTCTGTATGTTCAGTAAGGATAGCAACACTCTTCTTGCTGTGATGGATAAGGTAAGCGATGGCGTTTATACCTGCAAGTACAAGCCAACAGCTTGGGAAGGATTTATGTTTATCTATGTAGGAAACAACAAGGATGACAAGCAAACATGGTATGGTTGCGAGCCAAGTGACGATAAGATGTTTAATCTTTCTACGGCAGACGGCAAGTGGAGTCCTTGGTTCAAGGATGATGTAACTGGTGGTGAAGTTACCGTTACCGCCGACCTCAACACCATGACATGGAAATATGAATAATTAATAAGAAAAATAGCAATGAAAAATATATTTGGAAAAGCCATGTTGCTGGCTACAGCGCTCTTGTTCTCTATTACGGGAACAAGTTGCAGCAGCGACGATTCTACTGTTCACGAGCAGGAGAAAACATACGATATGAGCGGCTTCGCCAAGGGTGCCGATGTAAGTTGGCTCACAGAGATGGAGAAGAATGATGTGAAATTCTATAATCAGAATGGCAAGGCAACAGAATGCATGAAGCTCCTCCGCGAAGAGGGAACCAATTCCATCCGTCTGCGTGTCTGGGTAAATCCGGAAGGTGGCTGGTGTGGCAAGAATGATGTCATCGCCAAGGCTTGGCGTGCTCAGCAGCTCGGCTTCCGTCTGATGATTGACTTCCACTATTCTGATACCTGGGCTGACCCGGGCAACCAGAAAGTTCCTTCTGCATGGCAGGGCTATACTGCCGAACAGATGAAACAGGCTGTGGCTGATCATACAAAGGATGTATTGACAGCCCTGAAGGATAAAGGTGTAACCAACGTAGAGTGGGTGCAGGTGGGCAATGAAACCCGCGACGGAATGCTCTTCAATAGCGATGAGGCTGTAACCGGTCAGGTATCTAAGAATGCAGCCAATTTTGCAGCTTATATCAACGCCGGTTATGATGCTGTTAAGGCGGTTTATCCACAAGCTAAAGTAATCGTGCACGTGGATGAGGGTAATAACCTCGGCCGTTATACCTGGCTCTTTGGTGAATTGAAGAAGAAGGGTGGAAAATGGGATGTCATCGGTATGTCACTTTATCCAGAAGATAACAATTGGCAGGATTTAACCACCAATTGTCTGAATAATATTAAGACTTTATCAGAACAGTACAATTGCCATGTCATCCTCTCAGAAATCGGTATGTGGTGGGGCTCTGACCAGGCTGCGCCAATGATGAAGAAGATGGTGGATGGCTGCAAGAATATTTCTACCTGCGAGGGTATCTTCTATTGGGAACCAGAAGTTTACAACAACTGGAAGCCAGCCAACTATACCACTCTGGGTTGGGATGCATATACCAAGGGAGCCTTCGACAACAGCGGCAAACCAACTGCCGTATTCGATGCATATAAATAAGAAAATTAAATAGCAATATGATCAAGAGAAGTATTACTTTCATGACTCTAGCCCTGGCACTCACTACGCTGTGCCAGGCGCAGAGCAGAAAGGTTATCAACCTGCCTTCATGGGACTTCTCCCGTGATGGCAAGGCGTGGCAGCAGGTAGCTGTTCCGCACGATTGGGCTATCTCGGGACCTTTTGATAAGAAATGGGACCTGCAGCTGGTGGCCATCGAGCAGAATGGCGAAACCGAGAAGACCGAGAAGTCGGGACGTTCTGGTGCGCTGCCTTGGATTGGTGAAGGAATGTATAAGATGAACTGGACGGCTCCTAAGGGCTATAAGCGTGCCGTACTCGTTTTCGACGGTGCCATGAGTCAGCCTGTTGTCTGCGTCAATGGCAAGGAGGCTGGCAAGTGGGCTTACGGCTACAATGCCTTCCGCATCGACATCACACCTTTCATCCAGTTTGGTAAGAGTAATCTCATCGAGGTACATCTTAATAATGTAGAGGAGAGCAGCCGATGGTATCCGGGAGGCGGTCTTTACCGTCCGGTTTCCGTAGAACTCTATGGCAACGAGAACTTCTCTACCTGGGATACCTTCGTCCGTACCCTGAAGGCTGATAAGCAGGAAGCTGAAGTAGAAGTAAACGCCCTGCTTGAAGGAAAGACTGGTAAGTCGGGCAAGACCGTCATCGCCTTGTTGGATGAGGCTGGCAAGAAGGTTGCCGAGCAGACCGTATCGGGTGCAACTCCTGCCGTCAAGACTACCCTGAAGGTGGCGAATCCACAGCTCTGGTCGCCGGAATCTCCTTATCTCTATCAGGTAAAGCTTACCCGATATGAAGGAAAGAAGGTGGCTGATGTCCAGACCCTGAAGACTGGTATCCGCACCATCTCGGTATCCAAGGATTATGGTTTCCAGCTCAATGGCGTTACCCGCAAACTGAAGGGTGTCTGTCTGCACCACGACCTCGGTCCTCTGGGTGCAGCAGAGAACAAGGCAGCCCTTATCCGTCAGATCAAGATGATGAAGCAGATGGGTTGCGACGCCATCCGTACCGCCCACAACATGCCTTCTACCCTGCAGATGGAAATCTGCGATTCCCTCGGAATGATGGTGATGGCAGAGAGTTTCGATATGTGGATATATCCTAAGTGCAAGAACGGCTATGCCAAGTTCTTCAAGGAGTGGAGCGACAAGGATATCACCAATCTGGTAAAGCACCACCGCAACCATCCTAGCATCGTGATGTGGAGCATCGGTAACGAGATTCCTGAGCAGTGGAGTCAGGAGGGCGTGCAGATAGCCAAGCATCTGCAGGACCTCTGTCATCAGTACGACCCTTCCCGTCCTGTAACCCAGGGTATGGATAGAGCAGAAGATGCCCTGAAGAGCGGTTTTGCACAGACCATGGATGTGCCGGGCTTCAACTATCGTGTACATAAATATTATAAGAATATCGAGCAGTTGCCTCAGGGCTTCCTTCTCGGTTCAGAGACCGCCTCTACGGTCAGCTCCCGAGGCGTATACAAGTTCCCTGTCGAGGTGCGTGCCAACGATAACAACCCATACGCTGATGGTCAGTGCTCAAGCTATGATACCGAATACTGTTCATGGAGCAATCTTCCTGATGATGACTGGAAGATGCAGGATGACTACAGTTGGGTAATCGGTGAGTTTGTATGGACGGGTTACGACTATCTGGGCGAGCCGACTCCTTACGATACCTACTGGCCAAGCCGCAGCAGTTACTTCGGCATCTGCGACCTTGCCGGACTCCCTAAGGATCGCTACTATATGTATCGTGCCCGCTGGAACGAGCAGCAGCATACTACCCATCTTCTTCCTCACTGGAACTGGAAGGGCAGAGAGGGACAGGTTACCCCTGTATATTGCTATACCGATGGTGTGGAAGGCGAACTCTTCGTCAACGGCAAGAGTCAGGGCAGAGTGCGCAAGGACAAGTCAAGCCGTCTGGACCGCTATCGCCTCCGCTGGAACAATGTGAAGTATGAACCAGGCGAGATTCGTGTGGTAACTTACAACCAGTATGGCGATAAGGTTGGCGAGGACGTGAAGCGTACTGCCGGCGAGCCTGCACAGATGAAGTTCAGTGTAGAAACACCTGACCATGAGCCTATTGCCTGCATGGTAGAAGGCTGTACCGATAAACACAATGTGCTGCTGAATGCCGATGGCAACGACCTAGCCTTCATCACCGTGAGTCTGCAGGATAAGGACGGCAATGAATGTCCGCTTGCCGATGACGAACTGACCTTCGAGGTGAGTGGTGCCGGCACTTTCAAGGCAGCCTGCAACGGCGATGCCACATCGCTCGAACCGTTCACCCAGCCACAGATGAAACTCTTCTCCGGCAAACTCGTAGTCATCGTACAGAGCAGCAAGCAGAAGGGCGACATCATCCTGAAGGTAAAAGACAGCAAGCGAAATATCGAAAAGTCGATTACGCTTCAGGCAATATAAAATGTTCAGGTTTTGCAAGTTCAGAAGTTAAAGAAGTTAAAGGAGTTATCGCTCCCTACGGTCGCTGAGGAGTTAAGACAATAGTCTTTTTGACATAGTTTTTAAGCAGCAAAACATACGTCTTAACTCCTTAACTTCCTTAACTCCTTTAACTTCATGATTTTTTTATGATTTTCCTCCGATTTTTTTTGGCATTATCATGAATAATGTGTAAATTTGCACGCATGAAAAAGTCAATAAAACCTATATACCGCATCAGCATGGCAGTTGCTATGCTCTTTATTTCGCTCGCCATCCATGCGCAGCGTTTCGTTAACACCTCATTGGAAGGTGCTCAGACAGTTTGTGCCATTACCCAGGACAGTGATGGAATGATATGGCTCGGAACCGACAATGGTCTTTACAGCTATGATGGTTATCATGGCTACCGCCATTTTCAGGAACATACTTTCAGCAATACGCGTGTCAATGCGCTCGGTTTCGAGGGCAGAATGCTCTATCTGGCTACCGGAAACGGCATCCTGAAATTCGATACGCAATCTTATCAATATGCCGAAACACCAGCCATGAAGGCTTTTGCCGATGAGACGAAGCGCAGGCAGCTGAAGGAACTCCGTGTGCTCGATATGAAAGGCGGTAAGACTGACTTCGGTGGTGATGTCTATGCCTTGCTCTCTACTCCGCGAGGCTTGCTCGTAGGTTCGCTCGCTGGTCTGCATCTCGGCGGCAGACTGATTCCGCTCCGTGCCGGAGAACAGCCACTGGTCAATGCGCTCGCCTATGATGCCAAGCGCCGATGCTACTGGATTGGTACCGAGGGTGCTCTCTATTGTGCCGACCTGCAACTCAGGAACTTCTCCCAGATTCCAGCTCTCAACGGCAATTCCATCAAATGTCTTTCTACAGATGCTGCCGGCAATCTCTATATCGGAACCGATAACGGACTCTATCAGATGGCACTCTCCAATGCCATCACCCATTATATCCACGATTCCCGCGATGATGCTTCTATTCCTAACAACATCGTCTGGGCTTGCTTTGTAGATAAATGGCAGAATGTATGGGTGGGTACTGACAATGGACTCTCCCGTCTCACTACCCATACCTATTACCGCTATGTATCGCTCGATAAGATTACGATGTCGGGTGAGGGCAACTGTCTCCATGCCATGCTCCAGACCCGTAACGGCGAATGGTGGATGGGCGGTACCAACGGTCTGATTCATTTCACCCGGAATGCTGAAGGCTATCAGAATGTAGCTTGGTACAAGCAGAACAGCTCTGCCTTCCAGCTGAGTCATAACCGTGTACGCAAGATTTATGAAGACCATGACGGCGATGTATGGATCTGTACCGACCATGGCATCAACTTCTATGACCGCAATTCTCATCAGATGCGCAACTTCATCGTCTACGATAAGAGTGGTAAGTATTCTACTGCCTGGGCTTACGATATTCTCCAGGACCAGAAGGGCAGGATATGGATGGGTTCTTATCAGGGCGGTGTCTTCGTGATGGATAAGGCGGCTCTGCTGGGCGGCAAGACCATTGCCGACTGGCATTTCTCTGACAAGGGAAAGAATGCACTCTCCGGTCTGCATGTAGGGCAGATGGTGATGGACTGTAAGGGTAAGGTTTGGGTTTCTACCTATAACCGTCTCGATTGCATCAATCCGAACAGCATGAAGGTGGTGCAGGTGGCTAACTCAGATGTTGTCAACTATCTGATGGCAGACAGCAAGGGCAATATCTGGATGGGTGATAATACTTCGGTAACCTGTTATTATGCTGCCGGTTCTGTGCTGGGTAACAGCTTTCCTTCCAAGACATGGCAGATTGGTGGCAAGGTTAGTACCATGTGCGATGTAGAAGGCAAGATATGGGTAGTATCGGGCAATGAATGCTGCGTAATCGACCCTCAGGGCGAGAGCCAGCGCTTCGTGATTCCTTCTATCGTGCCACTTACCATCTGTTATAGCAGGCAGACTCATCAGGTAATGATGGGCGGCAATGACGGCTATGTAGCAATCAGTTCTGATGTTGCGCAGAAGCCTAAGCAGTTTACCCGTCTGATGCTGGCTGGAATCATCGTGAACGGAGAGGCTCGTGAGGAGCGTGGAGAAATCCTGAAACTGAAGAGTGATGAGAACAACTTCACCCTGCAGCTCACCGACCTTCCTTTTGCCGACCATCCTTCAGCTGTTTACGCTTATCAGCTCGAAGGCAGCGACCACGACTGGCATTATCTGAACTCCGGCAATATCGATATCACCTATAACGGCTTGTCTTATGGCGATTATCATCTTACGGTTCATGCCGTGGATGGTGAAGGCAAGATAGCCGCTGAGGTTTATTCGCTCGATATCTCCGTCCTGCCGCCTTGGTATCTCTCCTGGTGGTGCAAGCTCTTCTATGTTACAGCGCTCATCGTGTTTGTGGCATGGCTGGTAAGCTGGTATTTCCTGCGTAAGGAACTGGCTGATGCCCAGAAGCAGAAGGCTGAGGTGTTGGAGCAGGTACAGATGCGTATGGACTTCTTCAATCGTCTGACGGAAGATTTGAAGGCTGCCGTAGCTCATCATTCATTTGATGAGGTGACAGCTCTGATGGTTCGCTACCTGAACGTGAAGATACCAGAGAAGCCATCAACTGTTGCCACAGGGTTATCCGCTTCGCCTGTATCTGAGCCTGAGTCATCATCCTCAGAACCAGTTCCTGCACGCTCTGAGTCTTCTGAAGAGGAAAAGAAGACGGTAGATGTCAGCGAGTTGGATGCGGCAGACAAGCGTCTGCTCGAAGAGATCAATGAGGCGATAGAGAAGCACATGATTGATTCCGACTTCAATGTTTCGATGTTGCAGGATGTGATAGGTATAGGTGGCAAACAGCTGTATCGCAAGACGAAGGCGATAACGGGCCGTACGCCTGTAGAGTATATCCGTGAGATGCGTATGAGCCGTGCTGCTGAGCTCCTGAGCCAGGGCAAGTTCAGTGTTTCCGAGGTGATGTATACCGTTGGTTTTTCCAACAGCAGTTATTTCTCCAAATGCTTCTCCAAGGAGTATGGCATGACTCCTACGGAATACATGAAGGTTAAAAGGTAAATAAATGAAGTGCTTCCGTTTGCCTACAGATATGGCTGCGTGGGGTTAAGAATATGACTGCATTGGGTTAAGGATATAACTCCGTCGGGTTACGGATACGACTCCGTAGGCTAACGGAGACGTATCCTTCGGCTTGTCGAGATATCTGCGTCAGCTGACTGAGCTACTTGAGTAAGTTGACAGAGCTACTTGAGTTAGCTGACCGAGCTACTTGCGTCAGCTTATAGAGCTATCTGCATCTGCTGATAGAGCCACTTGAGTTAGCTGATTGAGCTACTTGAGTTAGCTTACTGAACTACTTGAGTTAGCTGATTGAGCTATATCAATATTCTGTAGCATTACATGTGTATTTTTTTCTAATTTAATGTCACATTTGCCACGCTCGTCTTAACTCTTTGATTATAAGCGAATAACGGGTGGTAATAAGGGGTGTTTTTATTGTCACTTTATTGCCACCTATTACCACTTTTGGCATAAAATCAGCAAAATATCGGTGTTTTTGGGGGATTTTTGGGTGAAAACTAAAAAGATATTGAGCAAAAACACTGTTTTTTCGGTTCAATATTAGGCTTTTTTAATCGTTTTTTGCAATTTTACTTGGCAACAAAGGAAGAAAAATACGTTCCGATGCAGTAGAAAATGCGTCCCGATGTAGCATTTGCTACGTCCCGACGCAGCAAAAGATACGTCCGGACGTAGTACAAGATACGTCGGGACGTAATTTCAGCTTTATGAAAACGGCTGCATAGAAACAAAAAAGGTGTGTCATGTACTTATGACACACCCCTTTTCTTGTGATATATTCTCTGATTGTATCAATCAGAAAGATTACTTCTTGATAACAACCTTCTTGGTCTTACCATTCGACTTGATGATATAAACACCGCTGCCAGTGATGCTGTTGATTTTGGTACCATTGATGGTATAGATGGCTGGAGCACTGTCAGGAACCAGCTCAATGTGGCTGATGCCATCGGTATTGTTATCTACGAACTTCACCTTAGCTCTGCCTTCAGCATAAGAAACCATGAAGATGAAATCCTTCTCCTCTGTTGCATCCTCGATGAATGAATCGTCGGTCCACTGGATGCCACTTCCATCATAGCTAATACCATCACCTGAAAGACGGCATGACTTCTGTGGTGTGAAATAGCCCTTACCGGCATTCTTGAATTCATTCTTACCCTTGGTGAGTCTTGCCTTCACCCAGATTGGATTGTTGAGGCTTGCCTTGGATACATCCAGAGTTTCACCCTTCTTGAGTTCGATAGGGTTGTCGATGGTTTCGCCTGGCTTTGAAGCACGCTGGGTAAGAGTCAGTTTCTTGCCTGTAGCATCACCTTCTATATTTACCTGGATATACAAAGCGTCACCCTTCTTGGCAGAGAATACTGCGTGATATACGTTGATTCGCTTTGGGTCAACCTGGTCTAAGGTAGATTCGTCCTGAATCTGGTCTGCCATGCTGACAGGAGCCTTACCATCGTTCTTGACAATGCCGATGTTATTTGACCATGAGAAAGGAGCATCGCTGGAGAATTCTATCACGCCAGTCTCGGTTACCACATATTTCAACCAAAGATTGCTTGCATTCTCGCCCAGAGTATAAGAGTCGCCAGTCATGACTATAGGGTTCTCGCGAACCTCACCAGCATCAAACTTCGTCTCTGCCAATGTAAAGGTAGAAGCCTTCTTTACGTTCTTGAGGGCGATGTAGTATACCTTGCCTGAAGTAGCCTGGATACTGTATGTGTTGTCCTTCTGGGAAACATCGTATGAGCCGTAACCTGATGTGTTCTTTGGGAAGGTAACCGTTACGCCATCTTCTACGGTAACAGCAAGCTTACAATTGCTTGTTGCCTTGTAGGTATAATATTCAGTACCATTGAAATCGATGGTGTTGCTACCAAGTACAGCGTCCTTAGCTTCAGTAATCAGCGAACCCTTTTCTACATCTGCATACCTGATGTTGAGGGTAAGCGGAGCAGACTCATTGGATGTGACAACCAGATAGTATTTCTGCTCTCTTGTGCTGTTTACATCTCTCTTGATAATCTGGTACTCCATATTGGTTGCACCATATGTTCCTGCTGAGGTGTTAACGTAGGCAGAAGTGCCCGCGCTCAAAGCTGCAGGTGACTCAACGGTGAGGAGCTTCTTTGTGTTGGCAGGAACAGTGAAGGTATAGAAATACTTACCCTTGGCTCCTGGCAATGTGACGGCAGTAGCTGTTTCGTTTACGGCAACAGGGATGGCTGTATCTGCAGTCTCGCCCGCCTGGTAGTCTTCCATCTGCATCTTGAAGGTGCTTGGATTCTCTGTTTTTGTAGTCTTGTTGACTACAATATAATAGGTGCCATTAATAGATGCAATCTCTGTGCGTACATCGAAAGAGCCTTCAGCAGATTCAACCACAGCGTTTGTTTCAGATTTAGCGTTAAACTGGTTTCTGTAAACGCTCAACTTGCCCCCCTCAATTTTATCGTCGCTGGAAATCTTGAGATAGCCCTTCTTGGTAAGTGCATAGCTGAAGTAATACTTGCCGGCTTCGGCAGGAATCGTGTTCTCGCCTTCCTTCAGTACATATGGCATGTCGTAAGAGCCTTCCTTTACATCTACCACTTCTGATGTGATGATGGCAACTGGGATAGAGAGTTGGAAACAGATGTTGTAAACCTGACCCTTTTCGGTCTTGAATTTGAATACGTTCTTTCCGCTTTCTGATACAGCAGAAATGACGGTACCATTGATGGTGACCCTGTCTGCCCTCTGCTCGGTTTTGATCTGCAACTGTCCGTCTTTCTCAGCCTTATAGGTGGCATAGCCATTGATAGCATCAATTCCTTCGTATGCAGGGCTACCGATAACCTGAGTTTCGCCCAGTTTGATTTCCAGTGGATCAGCTTCTGTAAGTCCTTTACCTACATTCTTGGTAGCTTCTAAATTAATTACGAATCCCAAATCTCCAGCACCTGTTGCATTTATGCAGAAGTAGTAGGTCTTGCCTTTTTCAAAGGCATAAATCTTGTCCTCCCAATTGGATGCTGTTGTACCAATGATGCTTGTAAGTTGGGTTTCTCCTTCCTTGAGGATTGCTAATTGAGGGAGTTCTCCATAATCATAATTCTTAATTGTTGCGATGTAGTCCTGGTCGGCTGTAAATTTCCAGTAAACATCACCTGCTTGGGGAGCACTGTAAATGTTGTTGCCTGGTGACACTGACAGCGGTTTTTCGAAAGTCTGTGCCATTGCAGAAGCCGAGAGGCACAATGCGGCTGCAAAAAGTAAAGTTTTTCTCATACTTTATATATATTAATTGTTAATAAACCGAAGAATGGCGGTAGTTAGGGTTTTATCTAAAAGTTACCAATCTTCTCTCTTGTCGCCGCAAAGGTAATGAATATTT
>ERZ1035006.1073-NODE-1073-length-19381-cov-6.206199_pt1 | contig 19381 bp, 16 predicted proteins | sample MGYA00520694_ERZ1035006 | MGnify/ENA primary metagenome ERZ1035006 (study PRJEB33766, sample SAMN09781746) | gut metagenome | biome: gut microbiome | host: Homo sapiens | place: Madagascar | study: EMG produced TPA metagenomics assembly of the PRJNA485056 data... | reverse complement strand
TTTCTGTTTCAACAGAAGCCGTACAGACAACAAAAGAAATATTCCGTGAGGTTCCGGGACTTTCCGAAAGCCTTGAGAACCCCCTGGTGCCTTTTGAAGAAAAGAGCAGAGTGATCGACAGAGTGATACCCGATGAGATGAAGAATTTTATCAAGGTCACCTGTAAGCACAGAAACATAGCACTTCTTGAAGAGATTTTCGAGGACTATGAAGAAATCTGCAGAAAAGAGAAAAAGATCCTTCATGCGGTAATGCGTTATGTAACAAAGCCGAAGGATGAACAGCTCAAAGGCATCAAAGCATTTTTGTGCCGGGAATTTCAGGCTTCAGACGCCGAAATAGAAATGATAGAAGACAAAAGTCTGATCGGAGGATTTATTCTTCTGGCAGACGGACGTGAATTTGACTGGAGTATGCGGGGACGTTATCGTATGCTTCAACAGAAACTGACCCGGAGGTGAACACGTTGAGTGCAATCAACCCAGATGAGATTATTTCTATTCTGAAAGAAGAAATAGAAAATTATGATGAGATCAGCCAGAACCAGGAAGTGGGTACGGTTATTTCTGTAGGTGACGGAATTGCAACCGTTTACGGAATTGACCATGCCATGTATGGTGAGGTTGTAGTATTTGAAAACGGACTCAAGGGAATGGTTCAGGATATTCGTACAAACAGCATGGGATGTATTCTGTTTGGTAAGGATACTGGAATCAGAGAGGGAACCAAAGTAACCCGCACCGGAAAGCAGGCAGGTATTCCTGTAGGTAATGGTTATGTAGGACGAATCGTAAATGCCCTTGGTGCTCCGATAGATGGAAAAGGCGAGATCAAAGAAGAAGGCTATCGTCCGGTAGAGAATCCGGCACCTGGAATCATTGATCGTAAATCTGTAACAGTACCGTTGGAAACAGGTATTCTTTCACTGGATTCCATGTTCCCGATCGGTCGTGGACAGCGTGAGCTGATCATCGGTGACAGACAGACCGGAAAAACTTCTCTCGCAATCGATACTATCCTGAACCAGAAGGGAAAGGATGTAATTTGTATTTATGTAGCAATCGGTCAGAAAGCATCAACCGTTGCCAAGGTTGTATCAAACCTTGAAAAATATGGTGCAATGGAGTACACGACAGTATTTTCTTCGACAGCAAGTGATTGTGCTCCGCTTCAGTACATTGCTCCTTATGCAGGAACTGCACTTGCAGAGTTCTTTATGTATCAGGGAAAAGATGTACTGATCGTATATGATGACCTTTCCAAGCATGCAGTAGCATATCGTGCATTGTCTCTGTTACTGGAACGTTCTCCGGGACGTGAAGCATATCCTGGTGACGTATTCTATCTGCATTCCAGACTTCTGGAAAGATCCAGTCGTCTGAATGACAAAATGGGAGGCGGATCTATTACAGCGCTTCCGATCATTGAGACACAGGCAGGAGATGTTTCTGCTTACATTCCGACCAACGTAATTTCTATTACAGATGGTCAGATCTTCTTGGAGAGCGACCTGTTCTTCTCCGGTATGAGACCGGCCGTGAACGTCGGACTTTCTGTATCACGAGTTGGTGGTGCAGCGCAGACAAAGGCAATGAAAAAAGCATCCGGAAGTGTTCGTATTGATCTTGCACAGTATCGTGAGATGGAAGTCTTCACTCAGTTTAGTTCAGATCTGGATGAGGCAACCAAAGCACAGCTGGCATATGGTGGATGTCTGATGGAACTTCTGAAACAGCCATTGTGTAATCCACTTAAGCTTCATGAGCAGGTTATTACATTGTGGACAGCAACTCATAAGAAACTGGTTCATGTGGATAAGAAGCATGTAAAACAGTATCAGATGGATCTTCTGGCATATTTTGATAACGTTTACCCTGAAATTGGTAAAGAAATCGAAGAAACCAAAGTACTCAGTGATGAGCTGGGAGAAAAGATCCTTCAGGTTGCGGATGAGTTCAAAGACCGCGCAGCTACCAAATAATAATGTGTAAAGTGCAGTCACTGAAGCATGGGTGAGCATGTATGACAGTGACCAGCAGGAGGAATTTATGGCAAATGCAAGAGAAATAAAAAGCAGGATTAGCAGTGTCCAGGACACGATGAAGATTACCAATGCCATGTATATGATTTCCTCTTCCAAAATGAAAAAAGCCAAAAAGATATTGTCGGATACAGAACCGTATTTCTACAACATGCAGAATGCGATTGCACGTATCCTACGCCATATCCCGGATATTCAGCATCCCTTCTTCAGTATCCGTCACCTGATTCCGCAGGAAGAGCGTAAGATTGCAACGATTGTTGTAACTGGTGATAAGGGAATGGCAGGTGCTTACAATCATAACATTACCAGGATGACAGAAGAGTTCATGGCAAAAACCCCTGGCCATCACAAACTTTATGTCCTTGGTGTTGTGGGCAGACAGTACTTCAGCAAAAAGAATGTGGATATGGATGGAAGCTTCCGTTATACCGTACAGAAGCCGACCATGCACAGGGCAAGAATGATCAGTGAGGAAGTTATAAGAAGCTTTCTGGAAAGAGAAGTGGACGAGGTGCATATCATCTATACACAGATGCAGAATGCAGTTGTGATGGAACCGGTAAATATGCAGCTTCTTCCTTTAAAAAAGACCAGCTTTTCACCGCTTGGAATGCCAATAGAGGTTCATCAGGAAGAAATAGAAATGTTTCCTTCCGCAGATGGCGTACTGGATATTATGATTCCGAATTACCTGACCGGTGTGATCTATGGATGTCTGGTTGAAGCATATGCCAGTGAGAACAATGCCAGAATGACAGCTATGCAGGCATCAACAGACAGTGCAAAGAAAATGCTTCAGGATCTGTCGATTCAGTATAACCGGGCACGTCAGGCTGCAATCACACAGGAGATTACAGAGGTCTGCAGTGGTGCTAAGGCTCAGAAAAGGAAGTGACGAGGATGAGTAAAGGTAAGATCGTACAGGTTATGGGACCTGTTGTAGATGTTGTTTTTGAAGATGGAGATCTGCCGGATATCAAGGATGCTCTTGAAGTTGAAAACAACGGTAAGAAATGTGTTATGGAAGTTTCTCAGCATCTTGGAAATGATGTGGTTCGATGCATCATGCTGAGTGCCAGTGAGGGACTTCAGAGAGATAGAGAAGTAGTTGCTACAGGAAGCGGAATCAAAGTTCCTGTAGGTGACTGTACTCTGGGAAGACTGTTTAATGTTCTCGGAGAGACAGTAGATGGTGGAGAATCTCTGGATGATGCAGAGCATTGGGTAATTCACAGAGATCCGCCGAGCTTTGAAGAACAGAAACCGGCAGTTGAGATCCTGGAAACAGGTATCAAGGTTATTGACCTTCTGGCACCATATGCCAAAGGTGGTAAGATCGGTCTGTTCGGTGGTGCTGGTGTTGGTAAGACAGTCCTGATTCAGGAGCTGATCCAGAATATTGCAACAGAACATGGTGGATATTCTATCTTCACAGGTGTTGGTGAACGTTCCCGTGAAGGTAATGACCTTTGGAGCGAAATGAAAGAATCCGGTGTACTTAAGAAAACAGCCTTAGTGTTCGGACAGATGAACGAGCCACCGGGATCCCGTATGCGTGTTGCGGAAACTGGTCTTACTATGGCTGAATATTTCCGTGATACAGAGCATAGAGATGTTCTTCTTTTCATTGATAACATTTTCCGTTTTGTACAGGCAGGTTCAGAGGTATCTGCACTTCTTGGACGTATGCCATCCGCAGTAGGTTATCAGCCTACTCTGGCAACAGAAATGGGTGAATTGCAGGAGCGTATCGCATCTACCACATCCGGATCTGTTACATCTGTACAGGCAGTTTATGTACCGGCCGATGACCTGACTGACCCGGCACCGGCAACTACATTTGCACATCTGGATGCAACGACTGTTCTTTCCAGAAAAATTGTTGAACAGGGTATTTACCCGGCAGTTGACCCACTGGAATCCACATCTCGTATTCTGGAAGCAGATGTTGTAGGTGAAGAGCATTATGAAGTAGCACGCCGTGTGCAGGAGGTTCTTCAGAAGTACAAAGAACTGCAGGATATCATTGCAATCCTTGGCATGGAAGAGCTTTCTGATGAGGATAAAAATACGGTATTTCGTGCAAGAAAGATTCAGAAATTCCTGTCTCAGCCATTCCATGTAGCTGAAAACTTCACAGGTATTCCTGGAAAATATGTTCCACTTAAAGAAACAATCCGTGGATTCAAGATGATCATCGATGGCGAGATGGATGAATATCCGGAGAATGCATTCTTTAATGTAGGAACCATAGACGAAGTAATTGAAAAAGCAAAAACTCTGGAACAGTAAGGAGTGAGGCTTATGCAGAATACATTCGGTCTTGAAATATACGCTGCAAACAGACAGTTTTTTGCAGGACGTGCCCATTCTTTGATCATTCCGGCTGAAGATGGACAGAAAGAGTTCCTTGCTCATCATGCCAACATGATCTGTGCAATCGTCCCGGGAGAACTGAAATTCGAAGATGCCGAAGGAAACTGGGAGACAGTAGCGGTAAGTGCAGGATTTGTAGAGATGATCAACAACCGTGCCAAGCTGTTCTGTCTGACGGTTGAACGCCCGGAGGAGATTGATATCCGAAGAGCTGAGGAAGCCCGTGACCGTGCTGAAGAGCGGCTTCGTCAGAAGCAGAGTATTGTAGAATATCACAGAAGTCAGGCAGCGCTGGCAAGAGCCATGACACGACTTCGTGTAACAAAAGATTTAAAATAGATTAAGAAAGAGAATTGCTATTATATAGTGATTCTCTTTTTTGACGAAAAAGTGTTCACATATACCGCAGTATGTTAATTGTAAAGAAAATTCAGTTATGTTATACTTTTTATACGCAAAATTATAAAAACAGAATGTATCACAATGTATTTTCAACCGTGCGAAGGGGGATTTTTCAAGTGATGCAGGTATTGCTGTGAGAGACAGGAATATCAGGTATTAGTGATAGCAGTATGAAAGGTTAAGTAAATAATGGCAAGTATGAAAGATGTGGCACAGAGAGCCGGAGTAGGAGTCGGTACTGTGTCGAGAGTTATTAATGACAGTGGATATGTATCTGCTGATACGCGTAAAAAGATTGAACGGGCAATTAAAGAGCTGGGATATACGCCAAATGAACTGGCAAGAAATCTGTTTCGTAATCGTTCAGGAATTATTGGTGTGCTTGTTCCAGATCTGGATCACCCTTTTTTCTCCGCGTTCGCACGGGAAACAGAGGTTGCACTTTACAACCTGGGATATAAAACGATGATCTGTAACACAGTAGGAAGCAGTAATCGAGAACGGGATTATCTGAATATGCTCGATCGTAATATGGTAGATGGAATCATTGCCGGAGCCCACACATTACACAAAAATGAGTATGCCAACAGAAAGCATACCATTGTAGCACTGGATCAGGATTTTGGACCGGAAATTCCATTGATTGGCTCAGATCATGTATATGGCGGAAAGCTTGCTGCAGAGATCATGATTAAAAATGGCTGTAAACGTGTGGCACATATAACCGGTATTGCGCCAAATGTTGCCGCCAATGACAGGCATATCGTTTTTGAGGAAACATTGAAGACACATGGGGTGGAAGTGCTGGAAATTATGATGGAGTGGAATAAATTTGACCATCAGTCCTATTGGGATGCTGCAAAAGAAGCGATAGAAAAATATCCGGATGCTGACGGCGTGTTTGCGGCAGATCAGCCGGCGCTATGCTATATGCATCTCGCAATGCAGGCAGGAAAAAGAGTGCCGGAAGACCTGAAGGTGATTACCTACGATGGAATGGATGTCAGCAGGCTTTGCTATCCGGAAGTGACATCGATTTGTCAGAATGTTAAATTCTTGGCAGAGTCTTGTGCAAGAACGGTGCTAGATTTGATCGAAGGAAAGGAACGCGTTCCACATAGACAGCTTTTATCGGTGGAATTGCAGCAGGGACAGAGTACATATCCCGTAGAAATCACTGGAGAAATATAGAAATTTAAACTAAATATACAAAATAACAATTAAAATGCAAGTAAAATTAGAACTAAATACGAAAATAATCAGATAATAACGGGCGAGTAAAAGCAGATCATGTTTTTACTCGCTTTTTGTAATTATACAGAGACTTTGTTAAAAGTGTATCTTACAGACATGTGCATAATGTACAAAAATAAATGCGATAAATTATAAAAATAAACGGAAATGTGTTTTCGAAGTACTTTTTGATGAAAAGAAGTTTACAAATTCGTTGTATAGAAGTATTATAAAACTACGATATGGAACGGATTCCACAAATAACATAAAGTAGCGGACTTGAAATTGATTTTTTTGAAGAATGTGGAACGTGTTCTACAATATTTCCTTTCGCGCGGTGGAAATAGAACTTAAAAGGAGGATAATTAAAATGAAAAGAACCATTAGTTTAGCAATGGCAGCAGCACTTGCAATTTCTGGAGTAGCGACAACTGTACCAGTGTTCGCAGACGATGTAACAAACATCACAATCTGGAGCCCAACAGACAGAGAATCAATTGAAGCATGGTGGAAAGAAAAAATTTCCGAATGGAACGAAGAACATCCAGAAATTCAGGTAAGTCGTGAAGCAATTGACCGTTCTGATTCTTACGCTTACGATAACAAGATCGCTACAGCAGTTACATCCAATGATCTTCCGGATATCTTCTATGTAGACGGACCGCAGGTTTCCTATTATGCAGCTAATGGAATTACAATTCCGCTGGATGACTATTTCACAGATGATGACAAAGCAGATTTCGTAAATTCTTCAATGACGCAGAATACATATGATGGTAAATTATATGCTGTAGGTGCAACAGAATCTTCTGTAGCATTCTACTACAACAAAGATTACCTCAAAGAATGTGGTGTAGATACAGACGATCTTGATTCCCGTACACTTGAAAATCCACTGACAACAGATGAAGTTGCTGAAATCGCAGAAAAATGTACAACAGATGATTATGTAGGAACACACATCATCATGGATCACGGCGAAGGACTGCCATATGCTCTTGAACCGCTGTATCTTTCCGCTGGAAAAGATTATATCAGCGAAGATGGAAAAGAAGCCGATGGATATGTGAACAGTGAAGAAGCAGTAAACACAACAGCATGGCTTGCAGATCTGATCGCTAAAGGATATGCAAACGTTGAACCGATCACAGATGAATTCCTCAATGGCGCATGTGCAACAATGCTCGGTGGTTCATGGGAAATCGCAACACTTGAACAGAATGCTGACTTTGACTGGGGTGTAACTTACTATCCGGTAAATGCTGAAACTAAAAAAGCAGTTTCTCCATGTGGTGACTGGTCAGCAGCAATCTCTAAAGACTGCGAGAACGCAGATGCAGCTGGTGAATTCCTGGCATGGCTGATGAATACAGATAATGTTGCATCATATGCAGCAGCAATTGCAAAACCTGCAACACGTTCTTCTGCTTATGAAACAGAAGCAATGGCTGAGTACAAAGAAGGAGCAAGAGCGCTTATCGTAGATCAGCTTGAAAACACAGCAGTTCCGCGTCCTAGAACACCATCCTATGCTACATTCTCATCTGCATACGCAGAAGCAATGACAAACATTTTCTCCGATGCAGCAAGTAATGAAGAAGTAGATACAGATTATGTTCAGTCCGAGCTTGATACAGTAGTTGATACATTTACAGAAGACTACGAAACATATTACGCTGAATAAGAAAACAAATAAATGAAAACGGAGCCGCATCGGCAAAAAAGCGGTGCGGCTTCGCTTTTTCTGGATAAGAAAAAGGGGGAAAGGCAATGGCAAAGGCAGAAAAAAAGAAGCTTACGGGCCGTAAACGTGATGAAAGAGTTGCTGCATATATCTTTGTAGCACCGGCAGTAATTCTTCTGATTGCATTTCTTGTTGTACCTATGATCTATACTGTATATTTTTCAGGATTTAAATATCAGATCATGAGACCTGATGCCATGAAATTTATCGGTTTTGAAAACTATCAGAAGCTTTTCAGTGACAAAAACTTCTGGCTTGCATTAAAAAATACTGTTTACTTTACAGTAATCGTTGTTCCATGCCAGTGTGTACTTGCGCTCGCTCTTGCACTTCTGGTTTCAAAGAAGTTTCGTGGAGTGGCAGTCTTCCGTACCATGTACTTTGCACCACAGCTTACTTCTATGGTTGTTATCTCTGTATTGTGGTCAGTACTTTACAATGCAAATCCAAATACAGGTCTGATCAACTCAATCCTTGTATCTCTTGGAATGAGCCCGATCAAGTTCCTGAGTGATGCAAGCACAGCGATGAATTCTATCATCTTTATGTCTGCATGGCAGGGTGCCGGTTATCAGATGATGATCTTCCTGGCAGGTCTTCAGGGAATCCCGAGAGATCAGTACGAAGCAGCATCCGTAGACGGCGCTACCAAGTTCAAACAGTTCCTTTATATCACTATTCCTGGGCTGAAGGGAACAATTAAATATGTAATCATGATCACTATGATCCAGGCAATGAAACTCTTTACACAGCCATATATCATGACACAGGGTGGACCGAAAAACTCCACAAAGACTCTTGTATACTATATTTATACACAGGGCTTCCAGAAGGGTAACTTTGGCTATGCCTGCTCGATCGCGGCTGTATTCTTTGTAATCGTAGTATGTATGTCTATGGCTATGAAGAAAGTAACTGCGGCAACAGACTGAGAAAGGAGGATATAAATATGAAAAAATCAATGAGGTTTTCTAATGCATTTGGAAAATTTATGTTCTATCTTGGAAATATTATCATCGGTATCATCTTTGTATCTCCTCTGATCTGGATGATTTCCGCATCACTGAAGCCAGAGGCTAAGATTTTTGCAAATATGGATTCACTGACTACTTTTTTACCGGTTCAGGCATCCTTAAATAACTATGCAGAAGTATTTTCACGACTGAATATGCCTTTGGTATTTAAAAATACACTGCTTTATATTGCACTGATCCTTGTTCTGGATCTGCTTGTAAACTCTATGTGCGGTTATGCACTGGCTAAATTTGAGTTCAGAGGAAAAGGTGCAGTTCTGAATCTTGTAATTGCACTGATGGTACTGCCGATGGAAGCAATCATGCTCCCACTTTACATTGAAATGTCTCAGCTCGGCTGGGTAAATACGCTGGCAGCACTGGTTGTTCCTTTTGTTGCAAAATGCTTTTCTATTTATATGTTCCGGCAGTTTTTCTGTGATGTTCCAGATGATCTGATCGAAGCAGCAGCAATTGATGGATGCAGTCCAATCAGAACTTTCTTCCAGATTGTTATGCCGATTTCTAAAACAGTGTATGCAACTGTATTTATCCTTGATTTCGTAGCACACTGGAATGACTTTATGTGGCCATTCCTTGTAATGACAGGTGAGGATAAACGTACGATCCAGCTTGCAGTTCAGTCATTTTTTGGTACCCAGCCGGTGCATTACAGTGCAATCATGGCAGCTCTCGTAGTTTCTGCGATACCGATGATCATCATGTTTATCTTCATGCAGAAATACTATGTTGAAGGTATTGCTTCTTCTGGTATCAAAGGCTGATATAAATAAAACGTAACAGGGAGATTAAATATTATGAGTAAAGAGAAATTAAAGAAAGCGAGAGAATTCGAGCAGGAACAGTTAAAAAGAATTTCTCCGGAAGAACGTCCCTGCTATCATGTGACTGGTGGTTCCGGATGGATCAATGATCCAAATGGATTCTCCTTTTATAAAGATGAATATCATCTGTTTTATCAGTATCACCCGTATTCAAATCAATGGGGACCGATGCATTGGGGTCATGTAACAAGTAAGGATCTTATTACCTGGGAGAGACTTCCGCTTGCTATGGTTCCGGAAGAATCCTATGATAATTTCGGATGCTTCTCAGGAAGTGGTTTGGAACTTCCGGATGGAAGACATCTTCTGATGTATACCGGGGTTGGATATGTAAGTGATATTCCGATGGCAAATGGAGAACTTCCAACTCATCAGACACAGTGTCTGGCAGTTGGTGATGGAACAGATTATGAGAAATATGAAAAGAATCCGGTCATTACCGGCAAGGATCTTCCGTCTGGAGGAAGCAAAGTCGACTTCCGCGATCCTAAGATCTGGAAAGATGAGGATGGATTTTATTATGCAGTCATTGCCAATATGACAGATGATGGAAACAGCCGAATCCTTCTCTTCAAGAGTGCAGATGCATTCCAGTGGCAGTATGTTTCCGTGCTTGACCACAGTAATGAGAAACTTGGAAAAATGTGGGAATGCCCGGATTTCTACGAAGTAGACGGCAAACATGTTCTGGTCGTAAGTCCGATGGCGATGATGCCGGAAGGCCTGAAGTTCCATGTAGGACACAGTGTTATTTATCTGACAGGAACTTATGATAAAAAGACACATCAGTTCATCAGAGAGGATGTACAGCCACTCGACAGTGGAATTGATTTTTATGCACCGCAGAGTATGCTGACACCAGATGGACGACGTGTGATGATCGCCTGGATGCAGGCATGGCCGAATTCCAAATTTGTTCCGGATGGTGTAAAATATTTCGGACAGATGACAGTTCCGAGAGAAATTAATTTCCGAAAAGGAAAACTCATTCAGCAGCCGGTTCGTGAGATTGAAAATTATCGTGGAAAACATGTTCATTATGAAAATGTGGAAATCTCCGATGAAACTGTTCTGAATGGTGTGGACGGACGTGTACTTGACATGACAGTGAAGCTGAAGGTAACAGACGCATTCAAAAAGTTTACCATTAAGCTTGCTGCTGATGAAACCTATGATTCTACGATCACTTATGATCCGGTAAGAGAAGTTCTCTCTCTTGACCGCAGCCGTAGTGGATATATGTATGACATCCTTCATACAAGAGATATTCAGGTGAAACCGGCAGGCGGTGAAGTGACTTTGAGAATTCTTATGGACAGATTCAGCGTAGAGATTTTTATCAATGACGGAAGCCAGACTGCAACGATGGTACTGTTTACTCCTCAGGAAGCAGATAATATCAGCTTTGCAGCAGATGGAAAAGCTCAGATAAGCGTTGATAAATATGCCCTTACCTTTTAATTAAAATATATGAGAGAAGGCAGACGATGCGTTACGCTCGCCTGTCTTTTTTCGTATACAGGAAGTGCATTTTCCTGTGCATGCAACTTAAACTGTGCTATACTAAGGGGCAGAAAAACAGATAAGAAAGAAGGATATGACATCATGAGTGAGACAAGAAAACTTTACTATGAAGATGTATATATAAAAGAATTTATCGCCAAGGTTCTGGAATGTCGTGAGTGTAAAAAAGGCTATGAGATTGTTCTTGATCAGACTGCTTTTTATCCGGAAGGCGGGGGACAGCCGTGTGATCTGGGAACACTGGATACGGTTGAAGTTCTGGATGTCCAGGAAAAGGCTGGAGAGATCATCCATTATACAAAAGAGGCAATCGAACCAGGAAAAGAAGTCACTGGAAAGATTGACTGGGACAGAAGATTTGATCTGATGCAGCAGCATTCCGGAGAGCATATTGTGAGTGGACTGGTGCATGAGGCTTATGGATATAATAACGTTGGTTTTCATATGGGAAGTGATGTGATCACTGTGGATTTAAGCGGAATGCTGAATGAGGCACAGCTGGCTGAGATCGAGGCGGAGACCAACCGTAAGATCTGGGAAAACAGCCCGGTTGAGATTATATATCCAGAAAGAGAAGAATTAGATAAGCTGGATTACCGCAGCAAAAAGGAACTGACAGGACAGGTACGTCTTGTACGTTTTCCGGGATCCGATCTCTGTGCATGCTGCGGAACGCATGTGACACATACCGGCGAAATTGGAGCAGTTAAGCTCCTGACAGTTGAAAATTTCCATGAGGGAATCCGACTGACTATGATCTGTGGTAAAAGAGTTATGGATTATCTTAATATGGTCAATGACCAGAATCGGCAGATATCTGTGCAGCTTTCTGCAAAGATTGGAGAGACTGCAGCAGCTGTTGCCCGTCTGCAGGATGAAAATTTCCGGCTGAAAGGTCAGCTCAGCCATATGTTTAATGAGCTTTGTACAGCTGAAGCTCAGAAGTGGGAAGGTGCAGGCAGCGTACTTCTCTTTTATGATGGACTGGAAGCAGATCAGGTACGCAGGATGACGGATGCTGTTATGCAGAAATGCAGTGGATGCTGTGCAGTATTCTCTTCAAATGGAGATGGCAGCTATAAATATGCAATTGGTGAATTAAATGGTGATCTTCGCCAGTTTACCAAAGAAATGAATGCAGCGCTGAATGGACGTGGCGGTGGCAAACCATTCTTTGTACAGGGCTCTGTCAAAGCTGCTGAAGAAGAGATTCGTCAGTTTTTCAGACAGTGATCTGTGAGGTGGCGAAGAATGTTTGGAGAGTGTCATGCACATGCATTGATGAACAGCGTAAATTACAGGGCTGCAGTAGAATTACACAAAGAAAAAGTCAACGAAAGTGCAGTGCGAAAATGCCTTGAGGCATATAGAGAAGCAGGCGTTTCGTTTGTAAGGGATGGCGGAGATCCATATGGAGTGTCGGAGCTGGCAGCAAAACTGGCCCCGGAATATGGGATTGATTATCGCACATCAATATTTGCTATCCATAAAAACGGACACTATGGGTCTATTGTGGGACGTGGCTTTGCTGATATAAAAGAATTTCATCAACGAGTGAAAGAAGCAAAAGAGGCCGGAGCAGATTTTATCAAGATAATGACGACAGGACTGCTTGATTTTAAGAATCATGGAAAAGTGACGGGGACACCGCTCGAGGCTGAAGAAGTCAGAGAAATGGTTCATATCGCACATGAAGAAGGATTTGCAGTTATGAGTCACACGAATGGTGTATATGGAAGCAGAGCAGCGATTGAAGCCGGAGTGGACAGTCTGGAGCATGGCAATTATATGGATGAAGAAACGGTTGTCATGCTGGCCGAGAGCAGTACCGTCTGGGTACCGACACTTGTGACAGTACGAAATCTTATAGGATGTGGACGGTATGAGGACGAGGTATTGAAACCAATTGCAAAAAAGGCAGAAGAACTGGTGCGTATGGCTTTTGAGAAAAAAGTGAAGGTGGCGCTGGGAAGTGATGCCGGTGCATATATGGTTCCTCATGGAAGGGGAATCTGTCAGGAATATGAAGCTTTTTGCCAGATTCTGGGAGACACAGTGGAAATGAGGGAATGGCTTCGAAATGGAGAGAAAGAAATCAGAGAAAGATTTCGAAGAAAATAATCATGACCGGGATATCATGCAATGAGAGAAAATATGAAACAGAAGACCTGTGATCACGCAGAATCACAGGTCTTCTATTTTTAATGCTTTGTAAATATTTGTCTTTCGGGAGTCAGCAGGATTGAAGGTAATCTTTACAGAACTGCCTGTAAGTAATCCACCGGTAGATTCATTGGCTGCGTTTTCCGTGCTGCATGTAATATTCACACCATCGTAGGTGAGAAGTGTGATCGTATTGGCGGTAGAGGCAATGATCTCTCCGGATATGCTGAATTTGGTACTGCGCTCACTTAATTTTTCGGGAATCTCACCGGTAATCCCGAGTATGCTGATGCCATCCAGAGTGGTTCCGTTAAAATCACCGGTATAGGTAATATTGACATGTGAACCATTTTCTATTCCGCCGCTGAAGTAACATGGGATCGCAGACATATCCACATTCAGAAGACTGGAAGTGTTTTCAACGGATACCTGGAGAACATTCGTCTGAACACTCTGAATTACTGCGCGGAGACGGTTCTCCTTTTTGACCTCGACGCCTTCCTGAGGAGCAGGAGTCGGTGTTGGAGACGGAACATCGAGTGGGTCGATATCGGAAACACTGTAGACTTTCACATGAGAACCGTCAAGAACATTTGGGTTATCCTGAGAAACAGGAGCAAAGTCCCCTTTATAGTGCAGATAGACTCGTTTTCCCTTCTTAATACCACTCTGGTAATATTGTTCAGCGCCTGTGATCGGAAAAGTAACGGTTTTGCCTTTTTTTAATTTGAGCGTGATGGAATTGGCGGTCAGCTGTTGTACTTTTCCGTTTGTGGTGTTTTCTTTTGGCTGTGAACTGCTGTGATAATCATCGACAACCTTCAGAGCACGAACGGCTCCGGTATCGGTGCTGTTGAGCTGTCCTTCATAAATCACACTGACAGCGTCACCACAGATCATTCCGTTTGTGCATTCCAGAGTTGCCTGGGATATGTCAAAAACATAAGTGTCCGAATCACTGACAAGAGTGAGTTGATTGCCGGTAAAATCCTGGAGCGTGCCGCGTATTTCGTCCATATATACGCGAGGGGTTTCCGGATGGATATCCTGAACTTCAGGATCATTGGAAGATGCAAATCTGTCAATTACGCTTCCGAGACTGCAGCCGGAAAGTGCAGTCAGAAAAATGGAACCGATACAGACTGCCAGTATTTTTTTCATGATTCTCCTTTCTGTGCAGCAGCCTCAGGCTGAACACGGAACCAGTAAGTATAGAAATCAGTGAAGCCAAGAGATGCATACAGTCGTTTGGCAGCTGTGTTTCCCTGGACAACCTGAAGATAAGCATTCACAGCGCCTTTTTTCATGCCTTCTGTGAGAAGAGCTGTACAAATCTGTCGTGCAAATCCCTGACCACGGTATTCTTTCTTTACATGGATCGCATAAATTCCGATGTAGTCACGATCCAGAATACCAAGTCCGGTAGCAATTATTTTGCCGTTTTTCCAGACGGAGGTACAGATTGTTTCTTTGGGGATGGCACGGTACATAGATGGAACTACGGAGCGGTGGATGGGATTGGTCATCCTCTTCAGATCAAAAAGACTGGTGATCCAGATATCCGGAATTTCATCAGTGATCGTCACAGATGAAAAAGGTGCAGTCAGATCTGCATCATTCAAATGCAGAGTCATGACTTCCGTGACGTGCTGGATTTCATAACCACGATTTTCGAGAGTATAATCGAAATCAGGGGACACCAGAGGACTGATCTTGAAGATGGCAGGCGATCCCAGACGTTTATAAACATCCTCGCAGTAGGCAACCTTTTCGCGCCATGGAAGAGTAGAATTGCCAAATTGCTCCACACTGTTGGTACGGTGTGTATAAAAATAAGAAAATCGCAGGATCCAGCCGTCATAGAGCTCCACTTTGTGAGAAGGCCAGGCATTCAGCGACATATCTTCGATTTTTTTGATGTTTTTTTCCATGGTAAAAAAGATCCTTTCTGCGGTGTACTTTTGCTGTTGTTTTTATTATACCGAACAGATATGGAATGTGCAACTACAGTACAGTCAGTGTTCACGTTCAGAAAGTGCTTTTATTGACGTTATGTATTCCGTCGGAGTCATTCCTGCAATTTTTTTGAACTGCCTGGAGAAATAATGAATTGAAGAATATCCCAGAAATTCAGAAATCTGTGTGAAATTCATCTGGTTTTCACGGATCAGCTGTTTGGCATACGTGATTTTTAAGCGGAAAAAGAACTCCATGGCACCACACTGATGCTGTTCCTGGAACATTTTCTGCAGCTGAGAGCGCCCGATCATATTATCATGGCACACGTCGTAGAGGGTAATAGTTTCCCGGATGTGATCCTCCATATAAGCGATCACCCTTTTATATACAGCAGAATTATTTTTCAGATTTACAAATTTATCGAGTGGTACAGCCGTCGAAGGAGAAGAATTTCTGCGGATCATATAAATCAGCATCTGTTCGAGATAAAGGCGGATCAGCTGTGGGGAACCGAACATAAACGAGTCTTTTTTGGTCATTTTTTCTGTGTAAGGATCGTCCAGAGGAGTAGCAATGCAGCGTCTTGCTTCTGCGATCAGCATTCCCATCAGATTTCTTTCGGAATCAGTTAGCTTCAGCAGCTTTTTTTCAAAGAATTTCATACACGGGGAAGTACATTCAAAAGAAACTACCACAATATTAGGAGCAGTATTTCCGATAGCGGTCAGGGTATGAAATTCATTTGGTTTATGAAAAATAATCTGTCCGTTAGTCAGATGGTAGATTCCGTCATCGGTCTTTATCTCGGCTTTTCCCTTGTCTACACACTGAAATTCCCAGAAGTCATGACGCTCCCCGGCAAAATGAAAATCGCTTTTGTATTCAAAATAATGGATTGTATAAATACGTTCAATATGAATATCTTCATCCAGATACATACTCTCAAAAGCCATGAATGTGTTACCTCCCCAATGAGTACTTTGTACAATTATATACCAAAATAGAAAGAAAAACCAGATAAAAACGAACTTTCGTACAAAAGAATTGGACGTTTGTTCAAATACTATTTGTGCAAAAATGATAAGATAAAATACACAAAGCAAAATAATTGTTGAAAATCAACAAAAGCGAAGAGGACGAAAAAGAAAAGCCAAAACCGACAAAGGAGGAAGAAGGTTATGGGAATGAAGAAAAAAATGCTTAGTGCAACATTATGTGCAGTTATGGTTGGTGCACTTGCAGCACCGACATTCACTGTTCAGGCAGCGGATGACACATTAGTTTACTGGTCAATGTGGGAATCTACAGAACCTCAGGGACAGGTGATCCAGGAAGCAGTTGATGCTTATTCAGCAGAGACAGGTGTTAAGGTAGACCTTCAGTTTAAAGGACGTACCGGAAACCGTGAAGCACTTCAGCCTGCACTTGATGGAGGCACACAGATCGATATTTTTGACGAAGACATCGACCGTGTAAATGGAATGTATGGCAAATATCTTCTGGATCTGGAAGATCTTGCAAAAGATAATGATTATGAAGCAACTGCAAATGCAGGTCTGATGGCAGCCTGCCGTGAAGCCGGCGGCGGCACATTAAAGACTATTCCATATCAGCCAAACGTATTTGCTTTCTTCTATAACAAAGATCTGTTTGATCAGGCAGGCATTACAGAAGAACCAAAAACATGGGATGAATTCAAAGAAGTATGCCAGAAGTTAAAAGATGCAGGAATCACACCAATGACTATGGATGATGCTTATGCAACATGTGTGATTGGATATCATCTTGCAAGACTGGTTGGCGAAGACAAAGTAAAAGAAATCGTAACAGAAGGTAAATGGGATGATCCTGCAGTTCTTCAGATGGCACAGGATATCGAAGAACTTGCATCTAACGGATACTATTCAGAAATGGTTGGTTCCAACGTATGGCCGGCAGGTCAGAATACAGAGCTTGCTCTTGGAACAGCTGCTATGTATCTGAATGGTTCCTGGTTACCAAACGAAGTTAAAGAGATGGCCGGCCCTGATTTCAAATGGGGATGCTTTGCATATCCGGAACTGACAGACGGTGCAAACGGAACTGAAACAAACAACTTTGGTGCACAGGTATTTGGTATCAACAAAGATACAAAACTTGCAAAAGAAGCGTTTGATCTGGTTACATTCATCACAAAAGGTGAATACGATAAGAAACTGGCAGATGAATCCGTAGGTATTCCGGCTGACACAACAAACTCAGAATGGCCGGAAATGGTTGCCTGCACAAAACCTGTTATCGATGCAAGCACTAACCGTTTCACATGGGCATGCGGTGTAGAATCCAACGTAGATATGACACCGGTTATCAAAGAAAACTTCATTAAATTAATGGCTGGTTCTATGACAGCAGATGAATTTGTTTCTGCTATGCAGGACGCAGCGAAATAAATAACGAATTTATAAAGATGGTGGCATCGTGTTTACGCTGCCGCCATCTTTTTTGAGTTAACAGCATTCAGCAGAGGAGGTATTTTCTTGAAGAAGAACAAAACGATGATTGTTGTATTTCTGACTCCGGCAGTGTTGCTGTTTCTGGGAATCTTTCTTTATCCGATTATCAGAACAGTTATTATGAGCTTTTTCAGAATCGACGGAGTTACAGATTCCATGGATCTGTGGAAATTCGAGGGATTTGGAAACTATGTGAAGCTGATGAATACCAGCCTGTTCAAAACCTCATTTTTTAACCTGTTTCGCATCTGGCTTGTTGGCGGGCTGGTGGTAATGAGTCTGTCTCTTTTGTTTGCAGTTATTCTTACCAGTGGCATCCGTGGAAAGAAACTTTTCCGCGCTATTATTTATATGCCGAATATTGTCAGTGCAGTAGCACTTGCAACTATGTGGCTGCAGTATGTGTACAGCCCAAGATATGGTCTGCTGAAAGAGTTTTTTACAGCACTTCATCTGGATAATCTGGCGAAAATCCAGTTTTTGGATAACGATCACAAATTCTGGGCGCTGCTTTTTGCATACTGCTTCGGAATGGTTGGCTACCATATGCTGATCTGGCTCAGTGGTATTGAGCGTATCAGTCCGGAATATTATGAAGCGGCAACGATTGACGGAGCAACCAAACCGGCACAGTTCCGTTATATGACACTTCCTTTGTTAAAGGGAGTATTTAAGACAAATATTACCATGTGGTCTGTAAGCAGTGTAGGTTTCTTCGTATGGTCACAGCTTTTCTCCACAGTAACCGCAGATACACAGACCATTACTCCTTACGTTTATATGTACATGCAGATCTTTGGTGGCGGAAATACAGTCACAGAACGAAATGCAGGTCTGGGAGCTGCAATTGGTGTACTGCTCAGTATCTGTGTGGTAATTGTATTTGTAATCTGTAACCGAGTGATCAAAGATGATGATCTGGAATTCTAAGGAGGGATGAGAAATGGCAAAAGAAAAAGAGGCGCGCAAATCCTTTAATCTGAAGAAAGAAATGAAGCTTCTGCCTGGATATATCATCCTGTTGATCTGGGTGATCTTCACCATAGCACTTCTGGGCTGGGTATTTGGAGCAAGTTTTTCTACTACAGCAGAAATCTTTCAGGGGAAAGCTCTGAAGTTCGAATCAGGTTTTCATTTTGAAAACTATGCGAAAGCATGGAATGGAGCCGGTGTTGCCGGATTCTTCGGAAACTCTCTGATTTATTCCGTGATCTCCTGTACACTCCTTATTCTGGTCTGTGCACCGGCAGCTTATGTGCTGTCAAGATTTGACTTTATTGCAAACAAATTTATCCAGACAAGTTTTGTATCTGCTATGGGTGTTCCGGCAATCATGGTAGTCCTTCCGCTGTTCAGTATTATTTCTGGTATGGGAATCCTGAACAACGTTGCGTTGGGACGGACAGTGCTGATCATATTGTATGTGGGTATCAATGTACCGTATACTACAATTTTCCTGCTTACATTTTTCAGTAATATTTCCAGAACCTATGAGGAAGCAGCTGCAATTGACGGATGTCCTCCGATGAGAACCTTCTGGAAGATTATGTTTCCTATGGCACAGTCAGGAATTGTAACTGTAACTA
>ERZ1035006.1070-NODE-1070-length-19396-cov-15.664392_pt1 | contig 19396 bp, 20 predicted proteins | sample MGYA00520694_ERZ1035006 | MGnify/ENA primary metagenome ERZ1035006 (study PRJEB33766, sample SAMN09781746) | gut metagenome | biome: gut microbiome | host: Homo sapiens | place: Madagascar | study: EMG produced TPA metagenomics assembly of the PRJNA485056 data... | reverse complement strand
GATATGTTCTGAAACAAACTGATTATAGTACTCCATTGTGTTCTCCTCCTTATTTCCCTTTTTATTAGATAAACAGGTTTTCCAATAATTTTCCAGCAATTTTAATGATGTCAGATTAGGTCCTGGACTCGATTTTTTAGCCCAACTTTCAAAAGCCCCAGGCGATGCTATGCCTGTTTCTTGAGATAAATAATCATATACATCCCTTAGTCTTAGCAAGATAATACCATTCTTTCTTTTTCCGAGATATTGTCTAGTGATATTTTTATACTTCTCTCGATTCCAGCTATAATCTTTATCTTTCATTTTTATTCAGCTCCCTTCAATTAATTATTATATCAAAGATTATATCAATACTTTTAAATATATTAACGCAAATTAAAAGTAAATAAAAAGTAACTTTTTGAACACCCTGACGCATAGATTGAGTTTTTATAAATAGCAAAAGGACTGTCCACCATTTTTGTGTACAGTCCTTTCATTCTTCCTTCATTATCTTTCCATGTGTGCATATTTTTCTTTCGTCGCAAGTCCTCCCCGGATATGGCGCTCGGACTTGTTAACATCTAACACCTTCCTTGCCTCGTGTGCAAGACGCAGGTTGATCTGCTCTAGGCGTTCTGTGACATCTTTATGTACGGTTGACTTCGAAATACCAAACTTCCGCGCAGCCTGTCTGACCGTTGCCCCCTCCTCAATGATGTATTCACCGATTTCAAGTGCCCGTTCTTCAATGTAATCTCTCAACTATACAAACCTCTGTTTGACTGTTTGTACAGTGTATGAAGATGGCTGAAATTATATGATATAGAGAAATCTTAATTTAATCTTTCTTTATATCCGGAATGACACACTTATTATATTCTGATTATCTTAAAGTAACTTCTCTATCTTCTTCATCAGCGCAGCAATATTGATCGTCAATCTGCCATCATATAATCCAACCGGCACATCCGCATCAATCCCATAGATTACAGGAAAGACTTCTTTATTGAATTCGTATACCATAATGCGCTTCTGGTATGGGTCCACAATCCAGTATTCCTTCACACCGGCATCCATGTATTTGGAAAGCTTCTTTCCATAGTCGCGAAGCCGGGTGGATTTCGAGATTACTTCCAGTACAAAGTCCGGCGCCCCAAATATACAACGCACCTTCATCCGGTCAATGTCACACAAAATAACGACATCCGGTTGCAGCATCGTCTTGTCATCGCAGTCAAGCTGTACGTCAACCGGAGAAATAAAAGGCACACACGGTCCATCATGCTCCAGAATAAAATTCGACACCTGACGATAAACCTCTCCCGCAATCAACTGGTGTATCGTAGATGGTGCCGCCATATCATAGATACAACCATCAATCAACTCTACCCTGCGGTCTTCCGGCAACGCATAATAATCATCCAGCGTGTACTGCCCCTGTACCTTCGCCGCATACGCCGTACCGGAATCCTCAACCATATCCGCATACAGGTAATCCCGGTCACTGTTTTCGAATATACGCGCCAATGCCTCAAGCGTATCATAGCGCGGTGATTTCGTCTCGCCCGTAAAAATCTTCTGCACGGTTCCAAGCGGAACCCCCGACATCTGCGACATCATGTTGTACGTGTATCCATGTTCCCGCTTCTTTTCTTTCATCTCTTCAATTGTCATATGCATCGCTCCTTTGGAATGTATTTCCGTTACCAGTTCCTTTATGCATATTATACCCGTATTTTACCCTAGAGTCAACCGTTTCGTCCGTTTGTGGGGATGTTTTTTTATACATTTAAACCACATATCATAAATGGTCCGATATTTATTCCTCCCCCGATTCCTCCGCAAATATCCGTTCAAGATCTTCTTCTGTTAAACTCATATATATCCCTAATCTACTCCTAAATAAACTGTTATAAATCTCCCATTTCTCCATCAAAATCTGACATATCCCTTGAATTGTATATATACATACAATCGTCATCATCTATATTTTCTATTCCTTCTTCACCAATACTTACTATTTGTCCCCTTAAAAAAGGATCTGAATAATCTATTGTAGAAGCTTTAATTGTTATTGGAACACCTACTATACTGTTTAAACAAGTAGTTGGTACGGTCATTCCTACCTGTAACTCTTCTAATTTTAATTCCCTATGTGTCATAGATACCTCCTTATTATATTATCCAAAGTATTTCTCTATAAGCTGATCAACACTCAAGCAAGACTCCAGTTCTTCTTTCTCTACCAAATCCATATATTCTAATTCCATACTTGCAATTACCTTATCAATTTCGTGACTGCCTATATCCTTATACTTATCAGAATAAGGATATATATAAGACTCATGTGCCAATACAGAATTCTCTATCCACATAGCAATCAATGATCTTGTGTTATTCACTCTTGTAGACAAGAATAAACTGCTCAACCATGGATATTCAAAAACAAAGGCATCTACGCAATTACAATCCAATTGCAGATTCAAACCTTTCTGCTGCCATATTCCCTTCACAAGACAACTTCCATATAATAAACATAACACATAATCTTTTTCTATCCCGGATAGTTCCCACCTCTTTTTTTCCTTATCGTATGCATATTCCAGACTCTCCCGAATATTTTTCGGTAATCCCGGAATAGAATCAAAATTTGCTTTTTCATCATTACCAACCTGATGTACATACTGACACATGGAAAAATACTTTATTATCTCGTAAATATCTATGACTGGCATATCTATTTGACTGTCTCCTAAAGCAGTACACCTCAAGTAGGACTCTAATGTATCTGCCACAATATCAGTGATATAATCTAAGCCTTGCTTATCGCTAACCGTGTTCTGCATCTTTAAGTATGAAAGATATAAATCGTAGCTTGAAAGTTTTTTTACCGCTTCTGCACTAACTTTATTTAAACCTTTTTCCCAACACAATCTTTCAATATACATGATTGGCGGCAACTCGTATTCCCAGCCTCCCATACAAATATCTCTGTCAAATTTTCGTACAGAAGCACAAATACTTCCAGATAATATAAAGCACATCTTATTTGCATAAGAAATAGTATCTGAGTTAAAATCAGCAATTAAATCCTCATTTAACTTATTTATATCATCTATGAGAATATTTTTTATACCCTTTTCTTCTAAAGATTTATATAAATCTTTAAAATTTGTTTCATACCCTAATGTACTTGCATCAATATACACTGTATTCGTTTCGTTGTGTTGTCTTAACTGTTTTAATAACACCGTCTTTCCAATCCTTTTAGCACCAATTACACAATAACACCCTGGATTATTTAATGCATTTTTCTCCAGCGCATTATAAATAAATCTTTTTGTTGTAAATTCCGGTAATATATCTGACATATTACTTTCTTCACTCCCTGTCAATCCTACATATCAAGTGCTCTGCAAATAGCCACAAGCTCATCTGCCTGTGGATTTACTTATTTTCAAGCATCCCCTACAATATCGCACAAAAGCCTATCTATTACCTCATCCGTAACCTCGAATTGCGAACTATCTGCCATCAAATCCTCTTCGGTTCCAAAATACTTATTTGTAACATAGCAGATTGACTGCACACTATTATCCCGAAAGGCATCCAGTGTTGCTTCTTCCGGTGTTGTATACCGAGGGTCCAGAAATCTTTTTACGTCATCCAATTCTTCGTCCGTATAGTTATCCAACAGGCCCTGTCTTCGCAAGTCCGCATAGATAAATCGATATTTTGTTTTGAATGGGATGTTATTTTCAAGCACACAATTTCCGTTGCATTCTACCGTACGATACAAACCATCATCTATTTCACATATGCCTGCTGCAAGATACTTTGCAATGCGATAATATTCCCCTTGAAAACAGATCCATCGAAATGTAATCTCCAGCTTTTTAGAATAAAAAACGCTTGTACAGCCAAAAAAATTTTGTACGTTCATTTCTTTATCATGTAATACAAATTTCTGTTCCTCATATATCCTTGAAGTACCCTGCTGTACAATATTAAGACTTGCGTCAGAGCAAAAAGAATCTGTTACACATTCTCCATTCTTCGATCGCAAAAATCTGCTTTTTTTGTCTTCATCCGGTTCCAATGTAAACCATCGTTTCTGGAATTCCTCTATATCTTCTGTAAAAAAGAGTGCAGATCCTTCCGCAATAGGACAACGATTATAATCATTTAATGTAATTTTATACATGTGCCGGCTTTCCGGTTTTTTTATCATTTTGTATTTTCTCCTTTTTCCATATTACAATTCAACAACATCTTCCAATCGATGCATACGATCAACAGCATTTCCCTTCTTTATTATCCATTCTTATCCAGATAATCCATCAATTCCTTACGATTCTTTCCACTTACCGATACGCCATATACGAACACCTCTATCCCCGCCTCGACAGCATCCATCAGCCAAAAATCTGTACCAGACAACCCACAATTTACAACTATATAAATATCCATCTTCTTCAATACCGGTAGTATGTATTTTAATTCGAACAAACTAGGTTCAAACAAAACACCCACAACCGTATAATTTTTGTTATAGTCGTGATTATAAGCAGCATAAGAGTCATAAGAGTAGAGCAGTATACAGCTCATTTGCAAAATATAATGCAGATGCGTGACAAACTGCACTTTTGGTATCCACTCATCACATTCTAACAAATATCCCCCCTTATACTTAATTCCATTATCATTTAAAAACTCCTTCACAGATGGAAAATCAAAAAACAAGACTTCTTCATCCTGATGATATACATTCATTTCTAAACTGGTGCAAAATTCATTCTGAATATTCTGATAGGAAGAAAAATAGAGCACCCGCTTTTCTTTACCAAACATAATATCACTCAGACCAGCATCATTTTCTTTACAGACAAATAAACTCATTTTTCTACCTCCAACCTTCTCCATATTACAGTTCAACAACATCTTCATATAATGCCCGATGATTTCTATCCACCTGCCTGTCTATATGATGATGTCCAAAATACCACATCTTATATTCCAACCGTCCCTCCAGGGACATCAAAAACTGGGTAAGCTTATCGCTTTGCGGATGATGTGTACGCATCTGGCACAAAACATTGCTTCCACAGCAATGTGTCAACACATAGTCAACCTTCCATCCACATTGATCCAGATTATCCAATGCCTGTTCATATTCTTCGTTGCTTGGCAATTCTGCACTCCACCATGAAACATCTTCCAATCGATGCATACGATCAACAGAACTTGCACCACCCATCGTAAAAAATGTGCTTCCAGCAATCTCGTACACCTGTCCGCGCATAAGATGAATCACCGACGGGCGAATCCGATGGACAAGTCCGCCATGCCAGCGTTCTACAGCAAACGTATTCAACAGTTTGTGATTTTCATGATTGCCATCAATAAATAGCGTCGTAAAATTCTTCCTCTCATACCAATCCAAAAGATAATCATCTTTTCCCACATAACCTCTGTGCCGGGGCGGAATTTCATACCCTGGATTAGTCTGCTCGATATTGCTTCCTCCATACCAGCAAGCACCGAAATCGCCTACGATAATCACATAATCGTCCTTTGTCAATTGTTTTTGTATCGGAAATAATCGTGTATTCAATTTCCCTATATCATTTTCACCATGTGTGTCTCCGGTTATAAATATCCTTCCCATGCAGTATTTCCCTTCTTTACCAATTTTCTATCCACAAATCCTTTCCATTGTATTCTACCAGATAGCTTTTACAATCATATGAATCAAAAAGAAATGAATGTTTCATCGCAACTATCACAATCGTATCGTTTAAGTTTTTCAAGTATCGAAATAGTTCATCCGTCATATAAAGATCTGCATTGTCAAACAATATTATTTTTTTATTACAGCAAGCGGATTTTATTAAATCTGTCTCCAATGCATTTTCATATGAAATATATAAAACAGCAATCCCCACACTTAAACAATACTCATAAATTGATTTTATCAGGAAAGTTTTTCCTCCGCCCGAAATTCCATCCAACACCGATACGCCTTCTTCAAATGTTACATCTATATGGACAAAATTCTTTTTAATATTTATATTCATCGCATTACCTCTAACTACTTTCCCGCTTGAACAATATTAAAATCAGTAAATCCAATCACACAAATCTATCTTCAAGCCAGCCAACATTATTTTCCATTTTGGTATCCGAGGCAAAATGACCCGCATCGTGTTTACATATTGCACATAGAATTTTTCACCGTCCCACCACGAATGCCCACGGTCGATTTTAATCACTGTACCAATGATATTTTCTGCCTTGACCAATCCAAAATCCCGGCTATCACTACTTTCATTACGATTGTCGCCCAAAACGACATATTGACCTTCTTGAAGCATTATGGGCATTTCTAATTTACCTGCATAATTCTCTGTATTACGCGCAGCTTCGATATACGCTGACTCATCCTGTACAATTCCATTCAGGATTACCTGTCCATCCTTAATTTGGACCGTATCGCCTGGTAGAGCGATACATCGTTTTATAAAATATTCTTTTCCAAATCTTATTGCGATTATATCTCCACGTTTTGGAAGTTTGCGTTTTCGAATCTCTACTTTATCTCCGCATACTATTGTAGGTCTCATAGAATATCCGCTTGTTCTAAAGTATTTATAATTATACATATAATTAGAATTATATAGAATCACTATTAGCAGCACTATATACAGCACCACAAATAACACACCCATGATTACTCCTATCACATGTTCCTTTTGTTCCTCTGACATAGATTCCATTTCCTCACCTTTCCAGCACATCCACCCTAAATTCTATCCCGCACTAACATGGTTGCATATCCAAGCAGATTCTGTCCGTTCCATAACCGCTGGTTTAATCTTTTCGGATCCCGCATGGATAAACCGATTCCCCATATATGATCCCGGACTGCTGCCTCCGCGAGAAGTGCATCTCCTGTTGCCTTAAGTTTTTCTCCTAAGTCCGGATTCTGGGAATACTTTGCCATAAGTCCTTCGAAAACGAGGATCTGCCTCATTCCATTCCATACATTTTCTATGTACCCTGACACCTGTCGACCTAATTTTTTAACAAATGCCACATCATTCGTTGCAAGAATCTGCTTTGCAATTTCCGCATTGCCAAAGACAACCGCCTTTTGATGCATCATATACTGTTCCATCGAAGTGTATTTCACTCCTCTTACCTCAAAATCTGATAGATACCAATTACTCAAATATCCGTTTTCCTCATTTGGATCGTGAAATGTTATTACTCTCATCCTTTTGCGCCTCCTGTTTTTCCTTTATCTCTTCCGAATATAATGTTTAACATAGGACCACCTCTGAATTATTCATGATATTCATAGTCATTATTATCCCCTCCCAGATCTCCTATTATCTGTATCTTAAATTCATTAAAATCCGTATACCTTTTACCCCTATACGCAATATCACAAGAATGATTTTTAGACGAATAACTGAGAGTTGGATATTCTATATATACATTTCCCTGTCTTATTAGATAAATTATCTCTTGTACATTATAAGTGCACTCTATAAAGTCAAAACATACATCCGGAGTATAATAAACATTGAGCAGGGTTTTACACCCTGTACTTAAACACTCTTTATTTAAATGACCTATATCAGGATTTCGGTCTATAAAAGTACATGCGCTGCCATATCTGGCTTTATCTAAATATTTTAATATCTCATTTGTTACATAATCATCTTGCAAATCCACACCTTTAAAAAATGCATCATTGCATCTTATAACTTTCATACCTTCCGGTATCTCGTCCATTTTTACATATACATTTAAACTCATCTTTTACCTCGCTTTACCGTAATCACCTTCCATCTTTGCATTTGTCCAACCACTCAGAGTAACCTTCTATCAAAAATTTTTTGTTTCTTTCCATGATTGCCATGCTTTTGTATTTATTTGCTTCTGACATATTACAATCACAAAGCAGGACGGATTCGGAATCCCGAATCCTGTAAACTGCTTTTTGTGTGATATTTTTTGTATTAAAAACCTCTATGACATTACCCGGCTTAAATAAAAATGCAAGATTACTTAACACCATGTACGCATCATTCATGATTCTCTCTACCTTCTTCAATCTACTCACACTCCCATTTTCTTTCGGAAAATATCAATCGTAATATTGGTACACAGTTTTCCCGCATTCTTATCCGCTTTCTGAACGATCTCCGGCTCCTCTTTTACGCAATCCTCATATACACACTTTGGCAGGTTCTTGTAGATCAACTGCAAATGCTCTTTTTGGATTTTCTCAGGTAGTATTCCTTCATCCACAAGCTTATGAAATATTTTCATCACACGCGCTTCCGTGACAATCAACCGCATATACTCTACTGCCTGCTCTCTTTCCTTAACCTTGTCCGGATCCTCCACTCTCTTTCCTCGATTTTCCAGTTTTATTTCCTGAAACCTTGGATTCACATACTTTAATACATGTGGTCCACGCCCCTCCGAAAGTGCTGTCTGATTTTTTATTACGATTCCTTCCTGCTGTTCTCCATAGGATGGCTGATTCGCAAATTGTCTGCAATGCTCCCAGCTTATGAATTTCCCAGAGTAGAGTTCTTTCACATAAGGGAATCCATACTCCTCGGCAAAGGCTTTGACAAATTCCTGTGGCATCCATCCATTTGTATCCTCATTATATACACTAAACAAATACCATTTATCATAGTTGTCACGCTCATAAATCACTGTGTGTTTTACGAGCCACTCACCAAAAAATATATAATGTGGATATCGAGCAAACGGTGTTTTGTCTAACTTCTGAACATAATTCCAAAATCCCCGCAAAGGATTTTCCGCACTTAGCTCATTCTTCCTGCTGAACCCTCTGAGAACTCCTTTTGCTTCATCATATCGGACACTCGCATTTGCCCCATCGATTTTCTCGGTAATGCTGATTATATCCCCCGCTTGAAAAGCACCCGTGTTTTTGGGCAACGTCAGATTATTATCTACGATTTCATCCTGTTCCCGCACCCTCTGTATATCAATGTATTGCTTCATTCATGCATCCTCCTATTCGATTGTTTTCGCTATTTTAATAATCTGTTCGCCACAGAAATATCCAAATGCATTTCCTATCTTATCAACGGTTTCTTTCTCCTCTTTCATGCAATCCTTTATGACCGCTCCCCGTACGCACTTCAAAAGATCGTCATCTTCCAGTTTCTTCCAATCCGACGGGAGTTCTCCATCCTCCACCAGTTTGAATAAGATCTTCCGAACTCTTGCCTCTGTAACAATACTTGCGGTCAGATCCATATAAATTTTCTTTTTTTCTACCCGATCTACATTTACCGTTTTTATCTTCCCGCGAGAATGTCTTGTCTCCTGAAACTCTACATCGACAATCTTGATATAAAACTGCTGCGTATCTGCATTTAACCGGGATTGATTCTTTACCACGATCCCTTCTCCCTTTTTCCCGCCAAGCGCAGTTTTACCTACAAATGTCATAAGATGCTTCCAAGACTGGAACTTCCCCTCATAAAATACCGGTGCATATGCAAATCCACATATTTCCGCCAACTGTTTCACACGATCCTGCGTCCAGTAACAACCATCTTCCATCACATCAAACACATAAAATTCTCCGTAACGCTCCGCCGGATACTCACAATGATGCGGAACCAGCCATTCTCCGTATATATCCAGATCATAAAACTGTTCCGGCACCTGTCCGAAGTGATCGTTGCACCAATACCAGAAGCCCTGCAAATGGTTTTTTTCGTTCAAAATATAATTATTGCCATAGCAGGTAACTCCATCTTTCGTCACATGAATATGACTGTTGGAACCGTCAATCTTCTCCTGAACCACAATGTCGTCTTCCTCAGAAAACATTCCAAAGAACTTGTCTGCATAACTTGGGATGTTCATAAACAGATTCTCATACCGATGCATAAATGGCTTTCGCTCCTCATTCATTTTCGCAAATATCTGCATACATTCTTCTCTTGATAAGCCCTTCATATCGTGTTTCTTCTTTACATCAAAATATGGAAAATACACATTATCCTTTAATTTTTCATACATTTTTTCACTCATTGTTTTTCCTCCATACTTGTTATGATTCTGCCTGTTCTTTCATTTGTCTCTCCAGTTTTCGTTGAAACTGACTTGCAACATTCATCAAATAGATATCACTTATATACAACTGATTCAAAGAATCCGCATAATCGCCATATAATGTACATGCGTCAGTCAAAGTCCTAAACACCTGATCAAAAGAATATTCCTTTTGCAGGCGCATATGAAAATACAGCAGACGCTTAAACCATGCAAGCTTTTCCACAAAGTTATCAATTTCTTCCACGGAATCATAATTTTTCACATCAGACTTTTTATTCATTTCTATCCGAAAGAGCTGTATTGTTGCCATAATTGCCACATCACAGGTAAATCCCTGCGGATATATATTTTTGTCCTTGCAATCCATGCAAGTTCCATAAATTGCAAACAAATTTCTCATATATAACTTCACCAACTCCGGCTCCTCACAGGAAATGAACTGCAAAAGCAATTCCTCTGCCTGTTTCTGCGAAATACTGTTTTTTTCAATATACGCAGTCAATGCTCCCGAATCCTGCAATCGTTGCATGTTTTCTTCTACAAACAGTTCATCAAACTCCATCAGTGTAGCCGCCTGCCAGTCATCAAATGCAATCATATCTGTATACAGATCAGGCATATTACTTCTCATATAAGGAAGGATGTATCTCCTGAGCTGCAAACCATATTTATCCGCCAGTGTAATTCCCATATCCTGAATACAGTTTCTAAACTTCTTTGCATCTGTCTGCTTATACTCGTTGATTTCCTCATATAACATCCGAAGAATCTCCGGAATGTTTTCTTTCCCTTTCACAATCATATGTCGATTGGAAATCAGAAAATGAAGCAAATGTGCCGCCTCTTCTCCTGCATCTTCATGCAGACATTTATATCCTTTTGACAACAAAGCTTCTGCATCACTATACTGTCCGGCTCTGCACAAATCTGCAACCGGATAAAACTGTCCATATAAGACAGCATCCTGAATTGTATCCAAATGAACAATCTCGTTATAATCAGATGTTCTGTGTAATAATGCCATTGTTTTGGTCTCCTTTTCATTTTGATTTTTTCTTCTTAAATCGACGTCTGTTTCAGAAGCTTGGTTGCCATTATAGTTACCACCTTTTCGGATGTCCAGATGGTTCTAAAAATATTTTCAGCTTACTTGTAACCTGATTTTTAATGGTTTGTGGACAGCGTATGTTTATATGGGCAAATTTGGTTTTGGTTGTAAATGAGTTTTTGTTTATTTGGACGAAAATCTGATTGGTTTGATTTAGCGTTTGATTGGTTGTGGCAGCGTTTGTTTATTTGAACGAAATTTTGTTTTGGTTGTCTGGGAGTTTTTTTCTATTTGGGCAAATTTTTATTGATTTGATTTGGCATTTGTTTATTTGGGCAAATTTTACATTTGTTTGTGACTAGGTTTTTGTTTATTTGGGCGAACTTTGATTGGTTTGAAAATAATCAGTTGCATATGCAAGAAAATAATTGCTTATACATAGATTATAAAATTTTTTGCAAACAAAAAAGTCGTACACAGGACATATATTTACTCCTATGCACGACTTCCTCTTCATGCTGTTAAAACTGTATATTTCCATATAATACCAATTGAGATTTCAACAGATCATATTATCATATCAACTTTCTTTCCAATTCCGCCCTTTTCTTTTCCAGTTCCTCTACGCATTTACAATACTCATCATAATATTGGCATTCAATATTAAGAACATCACGAATATATTTCATACTCTGACTGATATATTCATCAAACCTTTTTGTCCAGGAAAAAAAGTCCATATTTTGACTATCAGGTACTTGAACCGGTATCGTATAAAATCTATTAACCGTATTATATTTACTAATACTATGTGAAAAATTATTGATATCCACCTCTTTTTCCAAGATTGGGAAGATAACCCCTGCTGCGCATCCATTTATAGATACCATATCTCTAAGTGCCTTATCATAATCTCCCAGCAGATACTCCCCCAGTTTTTCTGTGTCTACAGTTTTGCCCCAACCTGGCTTAAACTTTGCGTCCATAATCATATATGGTTTCTTATTTTTATTAAAAAACACATAATCCGGTCTTGTAGGCTGAACGTATTCCCATTTTATCTTATCCCGCGTATATCCAAACACCTTTATTTCCTTTTGTGCTTCTACCCGGATATCCTTTTCTATTTTTCTTTCAATTTGTCCTTGAAGATAATCCTCCCATAAATCCGGCAAATAAAAAAGAATTCCTTTCGTTTCTTCCATATCACCATCAAACAAGGAAATTGCTTCTTCACGTAAAATCCTGATACATATTTTTCGCAAATCCTCGTATTCTGTATAATATGGATGTGATATTTCGCTTAAATTCTTGGCAATCAATTCACTATTACTGTATCTGGTTCCTCCAATTTCTATACGTAAGGAATCAATTATAGATTTCATTTCAATATTGTTATCAAAATTATCTGATACAATCTGATAATACTTTTTCTTCAGATAATCATATGCTGCAACAATCAGATGATTCAAATAATTATTTACGGTGTTCTCTCTGTACGCATATGCTATTTTCCCATTATGCTGCCCCAGGTTTAGCTTTATATGTCTTGCAATATCAATGCTGCCCTTTAGCCTGTCATCATTTTGTTCAAATCTTCTATAAGTTCTATAGAATCCTTTCAGATACGCAGATTGTAATTTGCTTTTAAACCAGAACAGCAATAAATAATCAAATATTTCTTCCTCATTGCTTGGCACCATATCAGAATTAAACTGAATTTTGTTACTTAAAAGGAGCGTAGACAGAAAAAATGGTTTATCCTTATCCATTCTGGATTGAATTTGAAGTGTGATATTACATTTTATTTTTTCGCCCAACTGAAGTTCTTCTATTTCAGTTTCTGTAAAACAACGTGTTGTATCAAATTCAACTTTCCTTTTTTTTAATACACCTACCATGCCGCAAAAATATCCGCCATTAAAATAAGGATCATATATCTTGTGAGATGAATTTATAATAATCTTTCTATCATTTACATCGTCCAAGAAAGCACATAATAATTTGTGTTCCCACTCGGTTTTCAAATTCTCTATCCATTCCATGTCATCAGAACTTACGGCTGTAACCTTTGCAGATTCCACAGGTGAATAATCCTGTCCTTTAAAAGTTATATCTATTTCTTTCATACACATATGTACTTTCCCTGCTATTTATCTTCCGAACTCTTCAAAAATGCTGTTCTACATGTTTTAATAAAACCATTCACTTTCTCGTTGTCTCGACCTCTGGTATATTCTCTCAGTAACGGCTCGATTCTATGTTCAAATATATCCCTTGCATTCGTTCCATCGAACCCTTCGAGATAAGCCGGTCCGATATGATACGCTTTCGTCAACCCAAAACCACTATTTACGATCTCTCTATTTAGTTCCTTAACGTTTATTGTTAATGCCTTTATAGCTTCATCAGTAACTTTCTCCAGCATATTTCCAAGTGAAGACTCCATAATCGCATCAGCCTCTATCTCAACCCATCGGAACCTTCTTCTTAACGCAAAATCAAAGGACTCAACACTTCGGTCAATATCGTTCATGGTACCTATAAAGTACAAATTTTCGGGGATAAAGAAACCATCCTCAAAAACATCTTCCTCTATTTCCGTTATCACTTTTTTCTTCACTCCATTCTCCACTTCAACCTTCACTTCATAGGTAGGCAGATTCACATATTGCGTATCAAATTTTTGTCCCCTTTTGCTTTCTTCCAATCCAAACATTAACTCGCCAAATACTTTTGATAAATCCGCGCGATTGATCTCATCCGCAATAAAATAATAGTTGTTGTCCGGATCAGCAGCAGCAATTCTACAGAATTTTTTAAATGTTCCATCTAATCTCACAAATGTTGCTTCTTTATCTCCCTCAAGTTTTACAGGTCTTAATCCTTCAACAAAATCCGTATAATCATAAGACGGATGAAACTGTACAAATTTCATTCGTTCCGTATGCTCTCCGCATAAAGTTTCAACTACTTTTCTTACCCCATATGTTTTTCCAGTACCCGGTGCTCCGGTAAAAATCACCTGTTTATAGCTCTGTATATTTTCCTTTATAATGTCAATAACATTTTCTCCGCTACTATCACTTCTATTTTCCATGATTATCTCCTTAAGTTTTTCTTTTAATTCCTCTATGCGGTCATTCGCATATTTTTGATTTCTAAATCCTTCCAACTTCTCCTTTTCCGTACCATATCCAAAATATATATATGGTATTGGAGATTTCTTTTCATCGTAAAGGATTATATAATATTTTTTTTCATTGTTTGATTTCTTTGATTCCGATCCCGGTTCCCCTGCATGTACCTTTATTGATATCTTTTTGTTAATTGACATATCTCCGTATGTGTCAATCGTACCTTCAATTCTATTACCATTCCATTCCTTTATATTTTTTGTATCGACTTCATCTTGAAATTTAAATCCAAGATATTGAAGTATCAATTGTCTCTTTTTATGATCATCACTTGTTTTAGTAACTACGGTTCGCAACTCCGTCAGATTCTTTATTTCTTCCATCATGCTACGTCCTTCCTTTGTAATGTTTATTTTCCACAATATTACTATCTCACGAGTACATATAATTTACTGTATTCATAATATCGCATTTCTATCCATTTGCACAAGTTTTTTAGCCATTATTGACATTTTATTTATAATAGTGGTAGTTTAATAATCGATAAATGGACATACTACAAAAAAATGGTGAAAAATATGAATGAGAACATAAAATCTGACAATCCGCTTGGCACACAAAAAGAATCAAAATTACTTGTCAAATTCGCAATCCCATGCATCATTTCGATGCTGGTAACTGCACTTTATAACATTGTGGATCAGATCTTCATCGGGCAGGGTATTGGAATCAACGGGAATGCAGCAACAAATATTACATTTCCACTCTCAACGACATGCACTGCGATTTCCCTACTGCTTGGAATCGGAAGTGCGACCAACGTTTCCCTGAAGCTTGGCGCAAAAGAAGACGAAGAAGCTGCCAATTACGCAGGATGTGGTATCTGTTTAATGACGATCTTCGGACTTATCTTATTCGCATTTACCTCCATCCTGCTTACACCAATGCTCAAATTCTTCGGTGCAACAGCAGAAGTCCTTCCCTTTGCACAGGAATATACACGCATTGTTGCGATCGGATTTCCATTTCTGATTGCCAACACGGGTATGAGCAAGCTGATCCTTGCCGACGGAAGCCCGCGATATTCAATGATTTCCATGCTGATCGGTGCCATTGTAAATACGATTCTTGACCCAATCTTCATCTTTAAATTAGATATGGGAATGCGCGGTGCCGCACTTGCAACGATTCTTGGACAGATCGTATCATTCAGCATCAGCTTACGCTACATGTTCCATTTCAAGACCATCCGATTGCGCAGACGTTGTTTTAGAATCCGCGGAAGTTATTTTGCCAACATTATGCGCTTCGGTGCCAGTGCATGCTTCAACCAGATTGCTATGACAGTCGTACAGATCGTGATGAACAACGTTCTGTCACATTACGGTGCAACATCCGTGTATGGAAGTAATATTCCGCTTGCCTGTGCCGGTATTATCACGAAAGTTAACATGATCTTCATGTCCTTTGTCATCGGTATCTCGCAGGGCATCCAGCCGGTCATCGGATTTAATTACGGCGCAAAGAAATACAACCGTGTGAAGAAAACATATCTTCTGGCACTTGCTACCGCTACCTTCCTGTCGCTGATTGCGTTTGCATGCTTCCAGCTTTTCCCAAGACAAATCATCCGTGTCTTCGGAGAAGGAAGTGAACTTTACTATCAGTTCTCCGAACGGTATTTCCGGATTTATATGTTTTTCACCTTGATCAACGGCATCCAGCCTGTAACTGCGAATTTCTTCAATTCTATCGGCAAATCACAGCTTGGTATCTTCATGTCGCTGACGAGACAGATTCTCTTCCTGCTGCCGCTCATCGTGATCTTCCCGATCTTCATGGGAATCGACGGTGTCATGTATGCAGGTCCGATTGCAGATGTCGCAGCCGCCGTGGTCTGCGGTGTGTTTACGGTCAAGGAATTACGCGAACTGACGCGGCTGAATGCACGTCAACGTGTATAAATATAACCGTTTTTCTACATTGCAAAACATATATTGGTTTCGTATATTATAAAAGCCGTGCATGGGTATTTCTACAACCTATGCACGGCTTGTTTTTATAAGACAAAGGGACGCTCTTCGGGACAAAAGAAGCGTCCCTTATTTCTATTTTGTGATACGGTCGATCTTCTCGCGTTCTTCCTGCGTAAATGTCATATTCGCGAGCATGCCGATGTTATCTAAGATCTGGGATGATCTGGATGCACCGATCAGCACACTTGTGATATCGTTATCACGCAGAATCCATGCAAGAGCCATCTCTGCCAATGTCTGACCACGGTTTTCTGCGATCACATTCAACGCACGAACCTTTGCAATCGTCTCCTCATTGATGGCTGTCTCCTGCAGGAATCTGCCATCGGTACGGATACGGCTATCCTCCGGAATACCATTTAAGTAACGATTTGTAAGTAAGCCCTGTGCCAACGGACAGAATGTGATGATACCGATGCCGTTTGCGGCTGCGTAATCTTTCAATCCATCCTCTTCCATCTCACGGTCAAACATATTGTACCGTCTCTGGTTGATGACAAATGGTGTTTTCATCTCCTTGAAAAGCTTTGCAATCTCGATTGTCTGCTCTTTATTGTAATTGGAGATTCCGACATACAACGCTTTTCCGCTTCGAACAATCCCGTCCAGCGCACAGGCAGTCTCTTCCAGCGGGGTATTCGGATCTGGTCTGTGATGATAGAAGATATCCACATAGTCAAGCCCCATCCGCTTCAGGCTCTGATCGAGACTTGCTACCAGATATTTCTTGCTGCCCCAGTCACCGTAAGGCCCCGGCCACATCGTATATCCGGCCTTCGTAGAGATGATCATCTCGTCCCGGTATGGGCGCAGGCTCTTGTCTAAGATCTTGCCAAAATTCTCCTCGGCTGCTCCATCATATGGGCCATAATTGTTTGCCAGATCGAAATGTGTAATACCGTTATCAAAGGCTGTCTCACACATATCCACCATCGTGTCAAAATTTCCGTTCGAACCAAAGTTGTGCCAAAGTCCAAGTGATACGGCAGGAAGCTTCAACCCACTTGCGCCACAGTAATTGTACTTCATATTGTCGTATCTTGTTTCTTTTGCAATATACATGTTGTACCCTCCTTATAATCAAAGTCGTTTCTTGCGAAGCAAATACTGAAGTGTATCTGATATGTCTCAACAAATCCCTATGCTACGCAAATACTCATTTTTCTAAATTGTAACTAAAAATCATAATTAGGAAAATATATTTTCTTTATCTTTTTATTGAAAATTTTTCTTTTTCGATTTTTATCTTAAAATATCTTCAACACAAGCAAAATGATGCACAAGGAAACCCTTGTGCATCCATGCCCAATTAATCTATCTTATTATCTGCAATTCTCACTTACTCAGTAAAACTAGTTTCTCTTTCTAGTTCATGCCCTGCCGGTTCATCTGCCGTACCATAGTAATAATCTGTATCGTCCCCTGTCTGCGCTTGGCTGGTGAAACTAGTCTCCCGTTCTAACTGCAATGTTCCCTGTACTTCTACAGTATCAACAGGTGTGTCGTTCACATCATTTTGTTTTTCAAACAAACCACCCTTAACAATTTGACCAAGCAAAATACATATAACCAGTAAAGCGCCAACCATCCATTTTTTCATGCGTTTTACCTTCCTTTCATCAATAAAAGAATCTCTAAACGACACGGTCTTTATAAATAAACTCTAGCCTATATATTCTTATGTGTCAAGTATTTCTTCAGATACTGCCCCGTATAACTCTTCTTACACTTGACAATCTCTTCCGGTGTTCCGGTTGCAACCACCGTTCCACCGCCTTCGCCGCCTTCCGGTCCGATATCAATGATATAATCAGCGGTTTTGATGACATCTAAGTTGTGCTCGATGACCACGACCGTATTTCCACCCTCACACAACCGACGCAGGATATCGACCAGACGATGTACATCCGCGAAATGAAGTCCCGTTGTCGGCTCATCTAAGACATAGATGGTTCTGCCTGTGCTGCGGCGGGAAAGCTCTGTCGCAAGCTTGATTCGCTGTGCCTCACCACCGGACAATGTCGTCGATGGCTGCCCAAGCTTGATATAACCAAGTCCAACCTCCTGCAAGGTCGAAATCTTACGCAGGACAGATGGCACATGCGCGAAGAACTCGCACGCTTCATCGACTGTCATATCAAGTACATCATAGATACTCTTGCCCTTGTACTTGACTTCCAATGTCTCCCTATTGTACCTCTTACCATGACAGACTTCACATGGTACATATACATCTGCCAAGAAATGCATCTCAATCTTGATGATACCATCCCCACGGCACGCCTCACATCGGCCACCAGCAACGTTGAATGAGAACCGTCCTTTTGTGTAACCCATCGCCTTTGCATCCTTTGTATTCGCAAACAAGTCACGGATCAGGTCAAAGACACCCGTATAAGTTGCCGGGTTGGAACGTGGGCTTCTGCCAATCGGAGACTGGTCGATGTTGATAATCTTATCCAACTGGTCCAGTCCTGTGATATCGTCATGCTTACCCGGTTTTACCTTCGCCCGGTTCAGAGTTCTCGCCAGATGCTTATATAAGATCTCATTGACAAGCGAACTTTTTCCTGAACCGGATACACCTGTCACACAGGTCATTACGCCAAGTGGGAACTTCACATCAATATTCTTCAAATTGTTCTGTCTGGCACCAAGTACCTCGATATATCCGGTTGGTGTTCTCCGCTCCTCCGGTACCGGAATCTTGATTCTGCCACTTAAGTAGGCTCCCGTGATAGATTCCGGACACTGCATAATCTCCTCTGCAGTTCCCTGTGCCACGACTTCACCACCGTTTGCACCTGCGCCCGGTCCGATATCGATAACATGATCCGCTGCAAGCATCGTATCCTCGTCATGTTCCACGACAAGCAGGGTATTCCCCAGGTCTCGCAGGCGTTTCAGTGCTGCAATCAGCTTATCATTGTCACGCTGATGCAGTCCAATACTCGGCTCATCCAGAATGTACGCCACACCAACCAGGCCGGAACCAATCTGTGTTGCCAGGCGAATACGCTGCGCTTCTCCACCGGACAAGGTTCCGGTTGCACGCGACAGCGTCAGAT
>ERZ1035006.1065-NODE-1065-length-19452-cov-26.442388_pt1 | contig 19452 bp, 15 predicted proteins | sample MGYA00520694_ERZ1035006 | MGnify/ENA primary metagenome ERZ1035006 (study PRJEB33766, sample SAMN09781746) | gut metagenome | biome: gut microbiome | host: Homo sapiens | place: Madagascar | study: EMG produced TPA metagenomics assembly of the PRJNA485056 data... | reverse complement strand
ATATTGTGATTATATTCACAATATGCTATTTTTAGCAATTTGGCTATACTCTATAAAAAAGGAAAGGTTGATTCTTTTGATAGATTATTCTCCGCTTTGGACTACAATGGAGCAAAAGAACATAAGTCAATATAAGCTTTTAAAATCCGGAATTGATAATCGAACTTTAGATAGTTTGAAAAAAGGGAAAAATATTACAATGCTGACATTAAATAAATTATGCAATATTCTAGATTGCACTCCAAACGATGTCGTTACTTTCAAATAACAACCAATACATCAAGTATTGGTTGTTATTTTTTAGCTTGCTTCCTGACTCCACATTTGGGCTTTCTTACTTGCTTTTCTCTTCCTGCGCCCACGCCGTGGGTTTTTCCGCTTGCCTTTTTCTCTCCATGCCCACTTTTCTCTCCGCAACCTATCAATAAGCTTCCAGGGTGGGCTTTTCTGCTTGCTTTTCTCTTCCTGCGCCCACGCCGCGGGTTTTTCCGCTTGCATCTTTCCTTCCACGCCCATTTTTCTCTTTATAACCTAACAATAAGCTTCCAGAGTGGGGTTTTCTGCTTGCTTTTCTCTTCCTGCGCCCACGCCGTGGGTTTTTCCGCTTGCATCTTTCCTTCCACGCCCATTTTTCTCTTTACAACCTAACAATAAGCTTCCAGAGTGGGGTTTCCCGCTCACTTTTTGTTCCATAAACACACGGCATGTGTTTTTTCTCTTACTCTTCCGCTCATACACACACTTTTCTCCCCCGCACACATCAACTAGCTTCCGGCTTGGGTTTTTCCGCTCGCTTTTCTTCCTTTAAACACACAGCATGTGTTTTTTCTCTTACTCTTCCGCTCATACACACACTTTTTCCCACAACTCATGCCGACTAGCTTCCAGAATGGTATTTCCTGCTCACTTTTCTTCCTAATAAACACACGCAACAAAAACCACCGCATATCTTACGATACACGGTGGTTCTAAACTCTTATTTAGTATTTACTTTCGCAAGTAATCAAATTACTTTGCAGCAAGCTCAGCCTTGATAGCCTCTGTCAGTGCTGGAACGATCTTGTTCAGATCACCAACAACACCATAATCAGCTACATCAAAGATTGGAGCGTCTGGATCCTTATTGATTGCAATAATGATATCAGACTCTTCCATACCTGCTACGTGCTGGATTGCTCCTGAGATACCGATTGCGAAGTAAAGCTGCGGACGTACAGTCTTACCTGTCTGACCAACCTGAAGCTCCTTTGGCTTCCAGCCTGAATCTACAACGGCACGTGAGCATGAAACCTGTCCACCAAGTACGTCTGCAAGATCTTCCAAAAGCTTGAAGTTCTCAGCAGAACCAACACCACGACCACCAGATACAAGAATCTTTGCATCCATGATATCCTTGATGTCTGAAACAGCCTTAGAAATCTCAAGGATCTCTACATATCTGTTGTTTGGTGTGAAACCTGGGTTGTAGTTGATAACCTCAGCCTTTGCACCCTCAACCTTATCAAGCTTCTGCATAACACCCGGACGTACAGTAGCCATCTGAGGACGGTTGTCTGGACATGCGATTGTAGCGATTGTGTTACCACCAAATGCCGGACGAGTCATAAGAAGCTGGTTGTGCTTCTGCTCTTTTCCAGGGATTGGGTTAACAGGGAAATCACCAATCTCAAGTAATGTACAGTCTGCTGTAAGTCCTGTCTGAACTCTGGCTGAAACTGTAGGGCCAAGATCACGACCGATTGCTGTTGCACCAACCAACATGATTTCTGGCTTGAACTCATTAATAACTGAAGCAAGTGCGTGTGCATATGGCTCAGTTCTGTAATTCTTCAACTCTGGATCGTCTACTACGATTACCTTATCTGCACCGTAAGCAGCAAGCTCGTCTACAAGTCCTGAAACATCAGAACCAACCAATACTGCTGTTACTTCTGTGCCTAACTTCTCTGCAAGTCTCTTTCCTTCGCCAACAAGCTCGAAAGAGATTCCGCTTAATACATTATCTACCTGCTGTGCAAAGACGAATACGCCCTTGTACTTTGCTAATTCTTCTGCATTCATTGCTCCCATTTTATTCACCACTTTTCCTTTATAATTAAATTACGTGCTTATCCTTCAGTTTACCAACAATATAGCTTACTGGATCTGCGTCTTCCGGAGCCATCTCGCCCTGACCCTTCTTAACCTTGTCAGAAGCTCTGGCAATCTTCGTTGGAGAACCATTCAAACCGATGTTTGAATCATCAACATCTACAAGATCTGCTCTACCAAGAGTTGTAATCTCTGCATTCACTGCATCGAAGATTCCACCCGGTGTCATATATCTTGGGTCATTTAATTCAGAAAGTGCTGTGATAAGACATGGCATCTGAGCCTTTACCATATGGTAACCGTCATCATACTGACGCTTAACAACTACGCTGTCTCCATCCACCTTGATCTCCTGTGCATAAGAGATGACCGGAAGTCCAAGGTGCTCAGCGATCTGAGGGCCAACCTGAGCTGTATCACCATCGATAGCCTGACGGCCTGTGATGATCAGATCATAGTCAAGCTTTCTGATCGCACCAGCGATTGTTGTAGATGTTGCCCAAGTATCAGCACCACCAAGTACACGGTCTGTTACAAGAACACCCTTGTCAGCGCCCATAGCGATTGCTTCCTGAAGAACATCTGCAGCCTTTGGAAGTCCCATTGTAAGAACTGTAACCTCAGCGCCATACTGATCCTTCAGTCTAAGAGCTGCCTCAAGACCAGCCTTATCATCTGGGTTCATAATTGTGAGCATTGCTCCTCTATTCAATGTACCATCCGGGTTAAACTGTACGCCACCCTTTGTATCAGGTACCTGCTTAATACATACGATAATTTTCACGATAAGTACCTCCTTACTTTAACAAGTTTGCTGAGATAACCATACGCTGTACTTCTGAAGTACCTTCGTAGATCTCTGTGATCTTAGCATCTCTCATCATACGCTCAACGTCATACTCCTTGATGTAACCATAACCACCATGAAGCTGTACACACTTTGTTGTTACTTCCATAGCAACCTCAGCAGCATAAAGCTTAGCCATAGCAGCCTCTACAGAGTAAGAAACCTTAGCGCCACTCTGATACTCATCTTTCTTTCTTGCAGCCTTGTATACAAGAAGCTTAGCAGCCTCAACCTTTGTAGCAAGATCAGCAAGTACAAACTGTGTATTCTGGAACTGGGCAATTGATCTACCAAACTGCTTTCTTTCCTTTACATAGTTTACAGTTGTCTCAAGAGCGCCCTCAGCGATACCAAGTGCCTGAGCAGCGATACCGATACGACCACCATCGAGTGTGTGCATAGCGATATTGAAGCCCTTGCCCTTCTGTCCGAGAAGTGCATCCTTAGGGATACGGCAGTCTGTGAAGATCAACTCATATGTAGAAGAACCACAAATACCCATCTTGTTTTCCTTCGTACCGAATGTAAATCCAGGTGTTCCCTTCTCTACGATAAATGCAGAAATCTCTTTCATCTTTCTGCCACGCTTCTCGATAATACCTGTAACAGCAATAACGATATATACGTCAGCTTCCTTACCATTTGTAATGAAGCACTTAGAACCGTTCAATACCCACTCGTCACCATCAAGAACTGCCTTTGTCTGCTGTCCCTGTGCATCTGTACCGGCACCTGGCTCTGTCAGGCCGAACGCACCGAGTTTCTTACCAGATGCAAGATCCGGAACATACTTTGCCTTCTGCTCCGGTGTACCAAATGTTACGATCGGGTCTACACACAGAGATGTATGTGCAGATACAATAACACCTGTTGTACCACAAACCTTAGAAAGCTCTTCTACACACATAGCATATGTGAGAATATCACAGCCCTGTCCGCCTAATTCCTTAGAAACAGGAATTCCTAAGAAACCATACTTTGCCATCTTGTCTACAGTCTCTCTTGGAAATCTGTGCTGCTCATCAATTTCCTGTGCAAGAGGCTTTACTTCGTTCTGCGCAAAATCCTTGAACAGAGTCTGCGCCATTTCATACTTCTTGTCTAAAGTGAAATCCATTCTTTCTATCCTCCATAATAGATTGTTTATTACACCCGCACGCGATTAACAGCCGCGTGCGGAAATTGTACGCTTATTACTGAGCGTCAACAGGTGTCTTTGTACGATCTGCATTGTATACGTAGAATCCCTTGCCTGTCTTACAGCCGAGGTTTCCACCACGTACCATCTTACGAAGCAATGGACATGCACGATACTTGCTGTCACCTGTTTCCTTGTACAGAACATCCATGATTGCAAGGCAGATATCCAGACCTACGAAATCACCTAACTCAAGTGGTCCCATTGGATGGTTTGCACCAAGCTTCATAGCTGCATCGATACCGGCGATATCAGAAACACCTTCCATCTTGATGAATGCTGCTTCGTTAATCATTGGGATAAGGATACGGTTTACAACGAAACCGGCAGCCTCATTTACCTGAACAGGTGTCTTGCCAATCTCTTCAGAGATCTTGATGATCTTATCAACTGTCTCCTGTGGAGTATTTACACCGGCGATAACTTCAACGAGCTTCATTCTGTCAGCAGGATTGAAGAAATGCATACCGATCATAGGACGTGTAAGACCATTTCCAATCTCTGTGATAGAAAGTGAAGATGTGTTAGAAGCGAAGATACACTCTGGCTTTGCAATCTTGTCAAGCTCTGAAAATGTTGTCTTCTTAACTCCCATATCCTCAAATGCAGCTTCCACAATCAGATCGCAGTCTGCACAGAGATCTTCCTTCAGACCAGGTGTGATGCTTGCAAGAATTGCATCTACCTTCTCCTGTGTCATCTTTCCTTTTTCTACAAGTCTTGCGTAGCCTTTCGCGATCTTATCCTTTCCGCCTTCAGCCCACTCCTGCTTGATGTCGCAAAGTGCAACTTCATAACCATCAACCATAGCAAATGCCTTTGCAATGCCCTGTCCCATGGTACCTGCACCAATAATGCCAACCTTCATGTTTATTTCCTCCTTAAATTTTAATTACTTATTTGTTTATTATTTGTTCTGGAATGGAACAACCTTTAACTTCTTCTCCTTATCTTTCTCAAGGAAGTTGCCCATACCAGCCTTCTGATCTTCTGTCTCGAAGCAGTTACCGAAGAGCTTCTCTTCGATCACGATTGCCTGATCCATATCTACCTGAAGTCCATCGTTGATTGCCTTCTTGCAGTTTCTGACAGCAATCGGAGCATTTGCTGCGATGCCTGCTGCCATCTTCTTTGCTGCCGGAAGAAGCTCTTCCAATGGATATACAGCATTTACAAGACCAATTCTATATGCTTCATCTGCCTTAATATTTCTTGCTGTGTAGATCATCTGCTTTGCCATACCGGCACCTACCAGACGCGCAAGTCTCTGTGTTCCACCAAATCCAGGTGTGATACCAAGACCTGCCTCCGGCTGGCCGAACACTGCATTCTCAGAACAGATACGGATATCACAGCTCATAGAAATCTCACAGCCACCGCCAAGTGCAAATCCGTTGATTGCTGCGATTACCGGGATTGGGAATGTCTCGATCTTACGGAATACATCATTTCCCTTCTTACCGAACGCTTCACCTTCAGCCTTTGTGAGTGTAGACATCTCACCGATATCTGCACCTGCAACAAATGACTTCTCGCCAGCGCCTGTAAGAACTACGGCTCTTGTTGTATCCAGATTGATTGCATCGAATGTAGCCTCAAGCTCATCCAATACCTGACTATTCAACGCATTCAAAGCCTTTGGTCGGTTGATTGTAACAACGCCTACAAAGCCTTCCTGCTCATAAGTAATAAATTCCATGTTAATCTCCTTAAACTCTATCCAAGTATGTTACGCGGCTCAATTAGTCCTCAATCTTAACGATTGTAGAGCAGCCCATACCACCACCGATACACAGTGTAGCAAGACCGGTCTTAGCGCCTCTTGCCTGCATCTCATGAAGCAATGTAACAAGGATACGGCATCCGGAAGCTCCAACCGGATGACCAAGTGCGATTGCACCACCGTTTGGATTAAGCTGCTTCTCTGTGTCAATACCAAGATCCTTACCAACTGCGACTGACTGTGCAGCGAATGCCTCATTTGCCTCGATGATATCAAAATCTTCGATCTTCATGCCTGTCTTAGCCATAACCTTCTTTGTAGAAGCAACCGGTCCGATACCCATGATAGAAGGATCAACACCTGCAAGTGCACCTGCAACGAAAGTAGCCATAGGCTTAACACCAAGCTCCTTAGCCTTCTCCTCAGACATAACAACGATTGCTGCTGCACCATCGTTGATACCGGAAGCGTTACCAGCTGTAACAAATCCGTCTGGATTGATTGTACGAAGCTTCGCCAGAGTCTCAACAGTTGTTCCAGGACGAGGGCCCTCATCCTTCTTGAACTCGATTGTCTCTTTCTTCTTCTTAACCATAACCGGAACGATCTCTGCGTCAAATGCGCCAGACTCCTGAGCTGCTGCAGCCTTCTGCTGGCTGTTTGCTGCAAATACATCAAGTTCTTCACGAGTCAGTCCCCACTGCTCACAGATGTTATCAGCAGTCTTGATCATGTGGTAATCGTTGAACGCATCCCAAAGAGCATCATTTACCATTGTATCAACAAGCTTGCCGTTGTTCATTCTGTAACCAAAACGAGCGTTCATAGCTGCGTAAGGAGCCATAGACATGTTCTCCATACCACCTGCTACAACGATATCAGCATCACCAGCCTGGATCATCTGAGCTGCCATGTTAACACAGTTCAAACCGGAACCACAAACTACATTTACAGTAACTGCAGGTGTCTCGATAGGAAGTCCAGCCTTCAGAGATGCCTGACGAGCTACGTTCTGTCCAAGACCTGCCTGGATAACACAACCCATATATACATGATCGACCTGATCTGCAGGAACACCTGCTCTGTTCAGAGCCTCCTTGATTACGATAGAACCTAACACTGGTGCCGGTGTTGTTGAAAGTGCACCACCCATAGTACCGATTGCTGTACGACATGCGCCAGCCAAAACTACTTTCTTTGCCATGTTGAAATTTTCCTCCATTTCGTTTTATTGTTTCTATCTGTGCCGATCATGCATATGTCGACACGCCTAGATAGATAATATCATAATTTCTATGGTTTCGCAATAAAAGAAACCTTTACTTTTGTTTCTTTTTATGTACATTACGTATACTTTTTTTGTCTTTTGTATTCATTTGCAGCTTCTGATTTCCACCTTGTTTCTGCGCAGATTTTTTGTGTTGTGCACTGGAACAATTTGCAGATGTGTTATATTTTGTATTCTTTTGAGATTTTTTCTCATTTGCAGAATTTTTCATCTTCCTTGGCTTAATCAGGCAGTTCTTATCAAATCCAATCAAATCCGTCCGTCCTGCTTTCACAAGTGCCTCATGTACCAGATCATAATTATCCGGATTCCGATACTGGATCAGGGCACGCTGCATTGCCTTTTCATGCGGAGAATTCGGTACATACACCTTCTCCATTGTCCGCGGATCAACGCCCGTATAATACATGCAGGTCGATATCGTTGAAGGTGTTGGATAGAAATCCTGCACCTGCTCCGGCATATATCCTAAATCACGCAGATATTCCGCCAGTTCCACCGCTTCTTTCAGCGTAGAACCCGGATGCGATGACATGAGATACGGCACCATATACTGTTTTAAGCCAAGCTCCTCATTGATCCGTTTGTATTTCCTGCAAAATGCCTGAAAAACTGCATTTTCCGGCTTTCCAAGCTTCATCAGTACCTTGTCGGAGATATGCTCCGGTGCCACCTTCAGCTGTCCACTGACATGATATTTACAAAGTTCCCGGAAGAATGTGTCATCCTTATCCGCCATCAGATAATCAAACCGGATACCCGAACGGATAAATACCTTCTTCACCTTCGGCAGACTCCGAAGCTCCCGCAGCAGCTTCAGATAATCCGAATGATCCACGATCAGGTTCGGACACGATTTCGGGAATAAGCACTGCCGATTCGCACAGACACCGTATTTTTCCTGTTTTTTGCAGGCACGCTGCCGGAAATTTGCCGTTGGGCCACCCACATCATGGATATAGCCTTTAAAATCCGGATCTTTTGTCATCTCCTTCGCCTCTTCTATAATAGAAGCATGGCTACGTGTCTGCAATGTACGTCCCTGATGGAAGGTAAGCGCGCAGAAGCTGCATCCGCCAAAGCACCCACGATTACTGACAAGTGAGAATTTAATCTCTGATATCGCAGGAATCCCACCCTGCGCTTCATAGATCGGATGATATGTCTTCGTGTACGGAAGTGCATACACTTCATCCATCTCCGGTTCTGTCAACGGTTCCGCCGGCGGGTTCTGAATGACATACAAATAATCCTTATATTTTTCTACCAGAATCTTCGCTGTGATATGGTCCGTGTTGTCATATTGAATTTTGAAGCTTCGTGCATAATTGAGCTTATCTTCCTGTAATGCATCATACGACGGAAGTTCAATATAGTCCTCATACAGATGTTCCAGATTCCTTGCTTTATAAACCGTTCCATGGATAAAGCTTAAATCTTTGATGTCGATACCACTTTCCAGTGCATCGGCAATCTCCACGATTGCATGCTCTCCCATGCCATAGATTACAATATCCGCCTGTGCATCAACAAGAATCGAATGCTTCAGTTTATTTGACCAATAATCATAGTGTGCCAACCGGCGCAGGCTCGCCTCAATACCGCCCGCCACAATTGCAGCATCCTTGTATTTCTTCCGAATTAAATTACAGTATACTATCGTCGCATAATCCGGTCGTTTTCCCATCTCACCGCCCGGTGTATATGCATCCGTATGCCGTCTCTTCTTGGAAACAGTATAATGATTCACCATAGAATCCATATTTCCCGCGCACACCAAAAAGGCAAGTCTCGGCCTACCATAAATTGCAATTGAATTTTCATTTTTCCAATCCGGTTGCGAAATAATTGCAACCTTATATCCATGTGCTTCTAAAACACGGCTGATGATAGCCGGTCCGAAAGAAGGATGATCCACATACGCATCTCCGATCACGTACACAAAATCCGGCTGTTCCCATCCTTTTAATTGCATTTCTTTCTGTGTGAGCGGAAGGAATCGATCATCATAGATGTATTCCGCTCCATACTCACACAATATTTTCTTATTATTTTCCACTAATCTCTATCCTGTCTCTTACTCTTCCAAGGTTCTTCCATCCTTGATATAATAATGTGCTGTTCCGGCACCTGTTGCCACAACCTGATCCGGATTTTTGATATTCACTACCGGAACACCAATCTTGTCCATAATCAGTTTATCCATACCGAAAATCTTGCTCCCACCTCCGGCAAGAATAATCCCATGCTCAGAAATATCAGAAACCAATTCCGGCGGAGCCCCCTCCAGCATGACACGGATAGAATCCATGATCTGGTCCGTCTCTTCCTGACACGCCTCAATCATCTCCGAAGATTTGACTGCCATTTTCGTTGGAAGTCCACGCACCAGTTCCTTTCCACGCGCATAACCGATTGCATCCTGTTCCCGCGGATACACAGAACCAATATCCTTCTTCAACTGCTCTGCAGAGCTCTCGCCAAGCAGCACATTATGACGTTTCCGCATATAGCGGATGATTGCCTCATCAAAATCATCACCGCCAATCTTGATGGAACTACTCTGTTGTACGCCTCCTCTTGCCACAATCGCAATATCTGTTGTCCCAGCTCCGATATCCACAACCATTGCACCGACTGCAGACTCAATATCTACACCTGCACCGATAGCTGCCGCAAATGGTTCCTCAAGCACATACACATTCTTGGCTCCCGTCCGGTATACCGCATCGCACGCTGCACGGCGCTGTACATCTGTAACACCACTCGGCACACAAACACAGATGTTTGGTTTTCCCCATATCTTTCGTTTTGCAATCGCCGACTTTACATAGATTTTGAGCATACGCTCCGTCATAATATAATCCGAGATAACCCCATTCCGAATCGGGCGTGTCACCTCGATATCTTCCGGTGTCTTGCCAAGCATCTTTTTTGCTTTATTTCCAACCGCAATGATCTTTTTGCTCTTCGCCTCATACGCGACCACAGACGGCTGGTTGACTACGATTCCTTTGTCTTTTATGTATATGACCGTATTCGATGTTCCAAGGTCTATACCAATATCTATATTTACCACGTTTCATACCTCTTATCTTCTGGTTTCTTATTTGTCTTCTTGTCTGTCAGCTTATTACGCAAAAAGCCGATGCTTAAATTATAAGCATCGGCTCTTATTTTTTCAACGATTATTTAAAATCTTCACTTAGTAAATATTTCCGAACGGAACCTTTCGTCTTCTCACGGTCATCACACTTAAGCATTGCATCATCGCAAGCCTTAAGCATACGATCGATATTTCCGGACTCCATTGCCATCAGGAGATTTTTCACAGTACCCTCTACAGAATCATCTGTCTTAAAGCCCTGCTGTTTGAAATAACCTTTTGCAATCGCAAGCATATCCTGTGTAGAAATGCCTTCCATATTGATCTGATGTGTAAACTTGTCCTTTGCGTCTCCAGCCGCGCCAAACAAACGATTAATTGACTCAGTTGCTCCAGTCAGGATAACTACAACATCGTTTGCATCCTTGGCTGTAAGCTTCATCAGTTCTGTCATCTTATCCGGTGCGATCAGACCTGCATTTTCAACAACCATACATCCACCGGCAAGTTTTGACATTGCATCCGCAAGTTTTACCTTGTTCAATGCCTGCGCCTTAATCTTCGCGATTGTTTTTGCCTTGCAGATTCCCATATCATAAAAACTTCTTGCAAAATCTTCTCCGATGCTGGTCAGTCCAAATCCATGATCACCCATCATACATACATTGCGGTTTTCCGGATTGACCGTAATTGCATTAAATGTATCAACGAGATTCTTTCCGGATTTCTCCATCTTTGTATACTTTTCAAGGTAAGATGCAGCAAGTGGAAGTTTTCCTTCCTCTGCCGGCTGTGTCAGGTCGATCTGAATGCTATCTGCCTGTTCCGCAGCCTTCAACGCTTCCTCTTCTGCTTTCTTTGCAGCCTCTAAAATCTTACGAGCTTCCTCAGCCTTTGCTTTTGCTTCTGCTTCCGCCTTTGCAGCTTCTTCAGCAGCTTTCTTACGAGCCTCTTCTTCTGCCTTCGCAGCAAGTTCTTCCGCCGCTTTCTTCTTGGCTTCCTCTTCCGCTTTCTTACGAGCTTCTGCTTCAGCCTTCTTCTTGGCTTCTTCTTCGGCTTTCTTACGCTTCTCTTCCTCAGCCTTTGCCTTTGCAGCTTCCTCTGCGGCCTTCTTTGCATCTGCCTCGGCTTTCTTACGGGCTTCCTCTGCGGCCTTTAACGCTGCCTCTTCAGCCTTCTTTGCTTCCTCCAAGATGCGCATAGCCTCTTCCGCTTTCTTACGAGCTTCCTCTGCGGCTTTCTTCGCCTCTTCCTCAGCTTTTTTACGGGCTTTTTCTTCCGCTTTCTTTTTGGCTTCCGTTTCCGCCTTCTTCTTGGCTTCTTCTTCGGCTTTCTTCTTTGCTTCTTCTTCGGCTTTCTTCTTTGCTTCTGCTTCAGCCTTCTTCTTAGCCTCTTCCTCGGCTTTCTTCTTTGCTTCTGTTTCGGCCTTCTTCTTAGCTTCTTCCTCCGCGCGCTTCCGATTCTCTTCTGCACGTTTCGTAGCTTCTTCTTCTGCCTTCTGCGCCTGCTCTAAGATACGCTTTGCTTCTTCAGCTTTCTTCTTTGCCTCTTCGGCCTTCTTCAAGGCCTCCTGTTTCGCCTTTGCTCTCGCTTCTTCTTCCGCCTTCTTACGAGCTTCCTCTGCAGCTTTCAGGCGAGCTTCCTCTGCCTTCTTACGTTTCTCTTCCTCTTCTGCCTTAATACGGGCTTCCTCAGCCGCTCGTTTCTCAGCTGCTGCCGCTGCACGCTGTCTGGCTGCCGCTTCTGCAATTCTGCGTTCCTGTGCAGCCGCCTTTTCCTCAGCTTCCTTCAGTTTCTTTCTTCTTGCTTCTTCCTTCCGTTCAGCTTCCTCAATAGCCGCCTTCTTCTTTGCCGCTTCTGCCTCTGCTGCCTTCTTTGCCTTCTCTTCCTGTACCTTTTTCTTTTCTTCCTCTGCCTTATTCTCAGCATCGCCATACTGTGCAAGCTTCGATATTTCTGCGCCCAGAGCATCCTCATCCTCATCACCAAGATCATACATACTCTTCACATCGTTGGTCGGAGTACTCCGATTTGGCACAATACTGATGATGTCATCCCCATCATCCTTAGATGTTTTCTTCTCCTGCGCCTTCCACTCTACACCATCAGAAATAATAGTTGTATTTCCCTGTTTTGTAAATGATGCTTCGTCTTCTGCGTCATCTTCTCCGATTACCTTGACATCGCCACTGCCACCGGATAACTTTGTAGGGCGTAATTTTGCTTTCTCATCATTCTGAGGATTTTTCTTCTCAGGAGCTTTTACTTTTTCATCCTGCTTTTTACCCATGTCAATATTGAGTCCAAGACCTCCAGATGGTTCTGCAGCTCCAAGGCCACCGCCCAATCCTCCAAGTCCTTTGCTCTCTGTCTTGCTTCCGGATAATCCACCTTCCACCGGTGCACCAAGACCACCGCCAGCCGGCTTATCCAAAGATTTACCAGACTTATCTGCCTGAATGCCAACACTCATGCCAAGCCCTTCATCGCTTGTCTTCTTCGATTCTTCTTTGACAGCTTCTTCTTTTGCAGATGCCTGTTCCGGTTCGTCATCCTCCAATTTAATACCAAGTTCTGCAGCTCTCTTACGACGTTTCTTCTCTTCAATTTTCGCAAGTTCCTCCGCTGACAGAGTTTTGTATTTTGGCTTATTGTGGTCCGCAGCAGTTTCTCCAGCCTCTGCAGTCCCAGACAATTGCATTGCTTCCTGCTCTTTTTTTAATTTTGCAGCCTTGGCAGCTTTTTCCTTTTCCACCTGTGCTCTTACCGCAGCAATCAACGCTTCTCTTTGATCAATAGCCACTCCCATTGCCTCCTTTCAGTCATACCTTCTCGTCAAGAATTATCTGTATTCTTTCACATGCTTCAGCAAATTCTTCTTAACAGTATCTATCTTCAAAGATGCTTTTAACTCATCTCGTGAAGGTCCTTTTTGTACCGGCTGTTCCTCTTTTTCCGCAGTCTTGGGTGTTGCCGGTATTGAATCCATGCTGATTCCAAGAGAGGCAAGCAACGCTTCCGCTTCTCTCTGCATCTGCTCCTCTTTACGCATGTTCTCTGTTATCTTATCCTGCGCTTCTTCCATAATCTCATTGAAATTATTCTCAACGACTTTCGTTTTCTTATGATAATCCGGGAATAACGATGATTTGAATACCGGGAAGTCGAGCTTCTTTTTTTCCGGTTTTGTCGTAAATGGAGCTACGTGGAATTCTGTTTTTTCTTCCACCTCTTCCATTTCCGGTTTCTCAACTGCCGGTTCTTCGACTTCTTCCATAATCTCTTCGATCTCTTCAACTGTCGGTTCTTCAACTTCCTCCACAGTCTCTTCGTTCTCTTCAACTGCCGGTTCTTCTACCGGTTCTTCGACTTCCTCCGCAGTCTCTTCGTTCTCTTCAACCGCCGGTTCTTCAACTTCTTCCACAGTCTTTTCGTTCGCTTCAACTGCCGGTTCTTCGACTTCTTCCACAGTCTCTTCGTTCTCTTCAACTGCCGGTTCTTCGACTTCTTCCGCAGTCTCTTCGTTCTCTTCAACTACTGGTTCTTCGACTTCTTCCGCAGTCTCTTCGTTCTCTTCAACTACTGGTTCTTCGACTTCTTCCGCAGTCTCTTCGGTCTCTTCAACTACCGGTTCTTCCGCCGGTTCTTCAACTTCTTCCACAGTCTCTTCAACCGTCGGTTCTTCAACTTCTTCCACAGTCCCTTCGGTCTCTTCAGTTCTATCACTCTTTGGCTTTTCAGGTATCAGTTCTCCGATATCAAACGGCTTTTCCACTTCAACCGTCTTCATCTCACCAAACTCTTCATCGATTTTTTCTGAGAAATCATCCACTTGATATTCATCATCAAAATCTTCCGGTGCCAGATCCACCATCTGGAATTCAAAAGCCGGTTTTGAAACAGTTGTTGCAGTATCCGAACTCTCATTTTTGATTTTTGACTGTTCTTGTGTTTCCAGTTCTTCCACCGTCTCTGCTTCTGCTTCAAATCCATCATCTTCATCGACTACAACTACATCTTTTGAAATTATATTCTTTCTATGTATCATATCATCTGCCTGCCCTGTTGTCTCTATATTTTCTGATGAACTTTCAATATTCGATTCTTCTGATTTTATTTCACTCGTAGTATCTTCGGTATTCTTTACCTCTTTCTGTTCAGCTGTATTTTCTTCATCCGCAGTCTCTATCTTCTCAGACGTATCCTTCTGTCCGTCCTCCTGTTCAGTTTCCTTTTTTTCTATATCTTCTGTCTCTCTCTGTGCGGATTTCTTCTTTCTTCTAAACTTATCAAAAAAACTCTTTCTCTCTTTTGTTTTTTCCGTTTCGTCATCTTCCGCATTCCAAAACTCATCGAAGGCAGCCTCTTTTTCTTCCTCCGGCTGTTTTTCTGAATTCTGCGTATTTTCTGTCTTTACTGCTTTTGCCTGCACATCTTCGTTATCTTTTTTTTCTCCAGTTCCCATCTGTTCTGGTTCGGTCAATTTCTTTTCTGTTTCATCATTCTGTTGTTTTTCCTCTGTAGCCGTTTCATTCACTTCCATACTCGACCCTGCCACAGTAGTCGTTGAGTCTTTTTCTGTTTTAGCCTCAATTCCAACAGTCGTTGTTTCCTCTTCTGTGTTCGACTCTGTCACAGCAGACACGTTTTCCTCTTCCGTGTTTATCTCTGCCGCAGCGTTCTCTGCTTCCGCCTTCTCCTGCTGTTTTAATTTCTTCTGCAGTTTCTTTTCCTTACGTTGTTCTTCCCGTTCCTGCTTTTTCAGCATCTTCTGCACTTTTTTCTCCGAACCAGCAGGAGTATAGGAATCCTCGTACATAACCGTTATTTCCGCTTCCTTCGGATGCATCCGAAGGTCATCTGCCTCTAACAATTCTTTTTCTTCCATGCGCAATGATTCCATATCCGGATCATCGTCCGGTTGTTCTTCTGCCGCATATACGTCAAAATGAGCATCTACCATTGTCTTTCCGGATTCTATATCCGCAATTATCTGACTATTCTCTGAATTCTGATATGATGCATGATACAACTCTGCCAAAGTATCTGCTTCTTTCTGCTTGCCTTCTTTTTTATAAAGCAAATACAATTCAAAGCTCCACTCATAATCCAGATTATGCATATAGCCATCCAACAGAACATCAAGAGAACCATATTCCTCCGGATATTCATGTTTATTCCAGATATACTCAATCTCCCTGCTATCATACGCCGAAGCATCAAACATATACATATCATAATAAGTCTTTGCTAACCGGAAATATCCCATCCGCAAATACAGCTCTACAAATGTATATATAATTCTTTTGGACTCAGGTGCAAGACGATGTGCCATAAGCAGGCAACGTCTTGCATCTGCGTACCGGTTATTTTTTATGTATATCTCACCGCACAGTCTTAAAAACTGCGGATTCAAAGATTTCGTCAGATCCTGATGTTCCACTAACTCAAGCGCCAGACTGTACTCTCTGGAATTCGCCAACTCTTTAATTTTATTTACACTCGTCATACTGAGTCCTGCGCCCATTTTTCTGCCACCTCTGTCAGTTTGCTTTCTACCTAGCGTCCTTCAAAAACCTTTTCAACCTTCTCAATCACCGTGTCTTTCATATTGCCACGTGTCTTCTCATACTGTAATCCGGACTCCATAATCTCCAGCAATTCCATTCGATACTCTGTATCGATCTCCTTAATATATTCCATCAACACATCTTTAAGTTCTATTACATATTCCTTCGTCTGCATCTTTGCAAGCATTTCATCCGGATTGAACTTGGATGTACTCTTCATATCTTCCTGCTTACGTCCACAAATCAAACACTCATCTGCGCCCGCTTCGTTCACATAACCACAGTTACATGTCCAGATCATACCATCTGTACGATATTTCTCTACTGCATCAATACCACGCTTCTCTTTGAGTGCAGCCAGCCTATGCAACGGCATATTGACATCAATCGGCTGATCGTTGCATGCAAATACACCACGGCTTGTCACATATTTGGAAATACGAACTTTTGCATCCTTCAACAGTAAAATATCCTTAGCCGGAAGCTTACACTCCATCGGATTCGCTTCAATCAGAGAAACATTTCCCTTTTCAAACACAAAATCCAGATCTTTCAGCAGCAATCTCTCCTCATACAAATTGGTGAATTCTACATCCGCACGAATGGCTTTGATATCATCTTTGTTATAATTAAAGAAGTCTGTTGAGATTGTAACTCCCCTTTTGGATCCCTTCAGATTCACACGTACCGGTCTTGGAACCAAACGGTTATAATAATTACTTACATACAGTGATTTTTCCGTTACCGGATCTTCTTCTGCTTTCTTTTTCAGACGGACTGCTGTTCCCGAAGCAATCGTTCCTACCGAATAGCTGGCGAACTGTGTATAATTCAGTTCCACACCTATCACCGCATCTGCTTTCTTTTTGGATGCAATCTTCTGCAAACGCTTCAAAGCTGTTTCATTTACCTGTTCCAGCTTACCTGTCAGTTTTTCACTCTCCGAATCCGACATTTCACTTACACCTGCAGCGAAGCCTTTAAAGAAATTAGAACTAAGCACAGATTGTACATTCAAAAAGCCCAAATACTCTACGATTTCGTAACCCTCAAAGCCCTGTCCGGACGTCAACATTACATCTGCCATTTTTTACCCTCCCAAATAAAAATAATCGCTCAAATATACATAAAATAATACCATACTTCTCTCATATTTGAAAGACTTTTTGTATGATTTATAACATTTTTATCAATTATTTTGTGCATTTTATGCAAAAATCACTAATTTTTTCAAAAAGATAATGGTCTTTTATTCTCATACTTATAAAAATAAAACTCCAAATCAAAATAAGTATGTTCATCACTATCCCCGATCAGCTCCCAATTCTCCATCTCGTCCAGATTCGGAAAATGTGTATCTGCCGCATAATCATAATTAATTTTCGTCACGTGCGCATACTTACAATATGGCAACAGCATATTATAGATTTGTCCGCCACCAATCACAAAAATTTCTTTATCTTCATACTGTTTCAGCACCTCGAACAGTTCTTCTTTTGAATGCACAACTATGCCCCCACGCACCGTATAATCCGGGTCTGTCGATAAAATAATATTATCTCGTCCCGCAAGAGGCAGTCCATTTGGAAATCCTGCAAGCGTCTTTCTTCCAAGGATAACAACATTCCCCATCGTTGTCTGCCGGAAAAACTTGTGATCCTCCGGTATAGAAACAAGCAAATCCCCTTTGTTTCCAATCGCCCAGTTATTGTCCACTGCTACTATTAAGTCCATGTCACCCTCCTTGTATTCATCTTAAATCGCTATCGGTATATTCTTGATCTGTGGTCCGGTCTGGTAATCCTCAATCGTAAAATCATCAACTGTAAAGTCATAAAAATCCTTGATGTCCGGGTTTATCTTAAATTTCGGTGCCGGATACGTCGGTCGACTAATCAGTTCCTGTACGATCGGAACATGACGATCGTAAATATGAGCATCCGCAATTACATGTACCAATTCTCCGGGTTCAAATCCGGTCACCTGCGCCAGCATGTAAACAAGAACTGCATACTGTACAACATTCCAGTTATTTGCTGCAAGTACATCCTGGGAACGCTGATTCAAAATTGCATTCAGCTTATTGCCAGTAACATTAAAAGTTACACTATATGCGCATGGATACAGGTTCATCTCCGACAAATCCTGATGTACGTAGATGTTCGTCATGATCCGGCGGCTATATGGATTATTCTTCAAATCATAGATCACGCGGTCTACCTGATCCATCATACCCTCTTTGTATTTGTGTTTCACGCCCAGCTGATAGCCATACGCCTTTCCGATTGATCCATCCTCATCTGCCCATGCATCCCAGATATGGCTATGCAGATCATGCACATTATTTGATTTCTTCTGCCAGATCCAGAGCAGCTCATCAATCGCTGACTTCACATAGGTTTTGCGAAGTGTGATTGCCGGAAATTCTTCCGCAAGATTGTAACGGTTTACAACACCGAACCTCTTGATCGTATACGCGGATGTTCCATCCTCCCATTTCGGGCGGACCTTCTCTCCTTTTGTATCGTAACCATTCTCTATGATATCCTTGCACATCGCAATAAATAAATCATCCGCTTTACTCATTTCCTATCTCCTTCTCTTTTGTGCAGTATTCACAGTTTTGACTGTGAATATGTGCCAATCTTACTTTTTTTGCTTGTATTATTTTCTTTTTCTGATAACATAATGCCCATGGAGGTACATTCTATGATTCCAAAAGAATTCGGGCCTCGTCTAAAGATTTCGCGTCGTAAAAAACATCTGAATCAAATCGACATTTCCACACGACTCAATATTTCAAGACAAGCCTACAGTAACTACGAAACGGGAAGATGTATTCCGCCGGTCGACGTTCTGGCTGAATTAACTATTCTTCTCGAATATGATTTCTTTTCTATTTTTCTGGAAGCAGCCGCTTCCAAATTATTCCATTCTAATTTTCAATCAATCCCAGAAAGAGAGGTTTCATCATGTCAGATTCTAACAAATTCGGAGACACCCTCATCAAACTACGTCTCCAGTCCGGTTACACCCAAAATGAAATAGCCAGCTTCACAGGCATATCACGTTCCTGTTACTGCCACTTCGAGTCAAACTACAGAATGCCCAAAATTGATTTTCTGATCAGACTTTGCATTCTATACAAAGCCAATCCTGTCCAGTTACTTCTTCCGATATTCCCGGATGAATGTACAAATTCTCAAAAAAGCTATCTGCAATACCTGAAATCGCTATGCACCATCAAATATAAACCTGACACAAAACGCAGCCGTAAACGCAAGTCCAAGTGCTGGTCTAAGAAATAGCATCAAAATTATTCCCAATCAGAAATCCCGCTTCTGCCTGTTTCCGGTTTTTCTCATATAGATTACTCTCTGAATACTGAATCTGTGTGGTCGTCTCGCCGCCAGCGACATATGTTCTGCCGCATTCCGGACAAACGCCCATCTTCAATGTCACATTTGCAGATATCAGTTTTGCGCCCGGCTTGCTGCTCTTCTGAATCGCATTTGCCACGTGCTCGCGTTCATGTGCACTCACCTTCGCATATGACTCACCTGCCGCAATCTTACCCGGTGTCTTGAATGACACATCCGGTTCATTCGAACCATCCACATACTCCCGGT
>ERZ1035006.1064-NODE-1064-length-19460-cov-16.261994_pt1 | contig 19460 bp, 14 predicted proteins | sample MGYA00520694_ERZ1035006 | MGnify/ENA primary metagenome ERZ1035006 (study PRJEB33766, sample SAMN09781746) | gut metagenome | biome: gut microbiome | host: Homo sapiens | place: Madagascar | study: EMG produced TPA metagenomics assembly of the PRJNA485056 data... | reverse complement strand
CTGCCTTGCCTTCGGCGAGACCTTCTGCCTTGCCTTCGGCGAGACCTTCTGCCTTGCCTTCGGCGAGACCTTCTGCCTTACCTTCGGCGAGACCCTGAGCCTTACCCTCAGCCAGACCTTCGGCATGTGCTTCGTCACGCAGGTCTTTCATACGCATTTCGTAAGTCATATAGGCATCCCTCACTTTCTTATCATTTTTAATTTCTACAATCGTGTCAGCAACCTCACGTGTAAAATTACTGTTAATAGTATTGCTGTTGATGTAGTCAAACAGACTTTGAATGTCCGGTGACACATCACCTTTGGTTCCCAAGGTATTGAGAAACATAATAACTGCTTCATCTGCCAATTCAATATTCATGTTTTCCAGACAACGCTTCTTAAAGGTATAAATACGCTGAGAATCCTGAAAAAAATCAAACAGGCAAAAGAAAATTATATACGTAGGAGATAATTCGTCATAATCCTGACCTTTTTGCAGCATATCCGTATCAAGCATAGCCTGATAGTAGCGAGTACGCTTAGGCAACAGAAATTTTCCTGTAGCACGATTAACAGGATTCTTTACCTGCATTTCCAAATTGTAATGAGTATTGGCAGTATCTGCAATTCTAACATCCAGACGAATACCATGGCTGTCAGGATAAACATCAATAGTCTGCTCTGCTTCAAGATAGGTAATGTCTGCAATTTCGGTATGTAAAAGCTCTTCCAGAATATGCTTGCAGATGCGTTTTCTGAGCATAACGTGCTTAAAAAGAAAATCATTGGACAGAGTCAGCTTATCGAGATTAGAGATTTGCTTTTGCATATGTTTCCTCCTTTGATTATAGCATAATTTGCAGTAAAAATATATAAGCCGGCAATTGCGACTGACATAAAGGAAAAGGCGCCTGCCGAAAGCTCGACAGGCGCCACTGGTCCGCACGACCAGGCATAAGCTCCGCCAAAATGCGGCTACCTATGCAACTAAGGTAATTATAACACAGAAGCGTTTTAAAAACAATAGTTCGTTATGTGAAAAATACTATTACCATTAGGGCATATTTCATTACTGCAAAAGGCGTTCTCCCCTGCGGGAGAACGCCTTTACTGTTTACTGAGCTTTATTCACTTGTCACTGCCGACAATTTATTTTGCCAGCTTGTTGCCGTAATGGTCGCGCTCGCCTTTAGTATCGTTTACGCGTACACGTTCAATCTTATCGCGATCGCCATCTTCACCGCTGATGCGGTCTACACGGATGCGGCCCAATTCAGGCTCAAATTCTTTGATGATCTTTTCTTCCAGAGCTGCGCCGTTTTCGATTGCACGATAGAGCATTGCAGCAAATTCATAACGAGTCATCAGGCGGTCACCGCCGAAGTTGCCGTCAGGATAGCCTTCAATGTAGCCATTGCCTGCCAGCTTAGCGATGTATTCATATGCCCAGTGGTTAGCCGGAACATCCGGGAAGAGCTTGGTCTTGGTTTCATCCAGCATACCGAATGCTTTTTCCATCTTAGCCATCTTAGCACCCATTACTGCCAGCTGACCGCGCAGGTCGATAACCTCACGAGCCAAAGCGGTACGGCTGTTGCTTACATGGTTGGTGCGGTCCAGAGCGAAGGATACGCCTGCGTTAACCATGTTTTCACCATTGCCTACAGTACCTGCAACACTGAACATTACCTTTTCGTCAGGACGATAGTAAGCGCCGATTGCCGCAGCGTTTTCGCCTGCATAGTTGCCATAGCCTGCGGAGAAGGTCAGTTTGTCGTCCGGATCAAAGTCCATCGGATGCAGTGCTGCCAGAGCTGCTGCGCCTGCGCCAACCTTGTTTACACGGCTACCAAGCTTGTTGATGCGGTTGGTGTTGTTAACAACCTTATTTTCAACGCGATCAATGTGGTTGTTGGTTTCCTTCAACTGACCATAGTTAACTGCATCGCTATTTTCTTTACCGTCTGCTACATTTGTAATCTTCATGCCGTTTGCATTCAGACCATTCTTATCGATGTAGGTCTTACCGTCAACCTTCAGCTCATCAGCCTTCAGAGAGGTGTTCGGACCAACTGCCAAGCCTTCATTGTTGATGGAGGTTTGACCTGCGGTTACAGCAGTTGCTTCTACATCAATAGCAGTAACCTTACCCTTATTGCCTTCAATAATAACTTTGTTCAGATCCAACTTATCCTTGTTCAGGTTAACGTCAAAGATTGTGCCGCCGTCTTTCGTTTTCTTGCTGCTGTCAACGGTGATATTTTTATCAGTATTGGAAACTATGTTGTGAGCCTTAGCAATAGCGCCAATATCATCAACCTTCTTTTCTACGTTACCAACACGGGTGTCGATATTGTTGATAGCGTCTACAACGGTTGTCTTGCTACAGTCCTTGTTCAGAACGCCTTCTTTCAATTCAGAAATATCGCCTACGTCACTTGCTTTTGCTACGTCTTTGATTACTACCTGTTTTTCAAGTTTCTTGCCATCTTTATCAAGAACGTCTAATTTGATTTGGTTGTTCTCAACATTGTACTCCTTAGAGTTATCAATATGAGTATCCTTATCAGAAGCAATCAGTTCATTCTTTACAGCCTTTAATTGTTCTTCGGTGGCAGCCTTACCAGTAGTTGCAAATCCATTATAGTCAACAGTTGTATTGGTCAGGCCTGTGATTGTGCCAGCAGTACCATTAATTTGTACAGGATTGCGTTCACCGATTTTTACAGTATCAGCAAGTTTCAGTTTGTAATTAGTTACGTTGCCTTTTTCCTCTACAGAATTTATAACAAAGTTAGCATCGCCACTTACCTTAGTACCTTTAGTATTAATAGTATAAATTGTGTGTCCATCTTTTGCAGTTTTAGCATCTATGGAAGCAATGTTATCACCTTTTTTTATCTCTGTTTTAGTTGCAGTTGCTAATTCGCCAACCTTCTTCAGCTGTGCTACGTTCACAGCATCAGTGTCTTCACTGCCTGCTGCTACGTTGATGATTTGACGAGTTACACCTACACCACCTACAGATACATCACCTTTAGTAGATTTCCAAGCAAAAATTGTATTAGCAGATTTACCTACGGTCAAAGGATATAACCTTGAAAGCCAGCTTCTCTGCTTGCAGTAGAACCGGCACCAAGTGCAACAGAACCTGCTGCCAATTGCAGTAGCACGCTCAACATTTGCTTTAGCAGCCATACCAAATCCAGCAGAATAATTGCCTAGCACCTGTGTCTGTTGTCCTACACCGGTACCGGTAGTTCCTTTATATGTATAACCGCCAATTACAACACTATTTTCTTTGCTTTTAACGGCTTGATTGCCTATTGCAATAGAATTAGCACCATGTGCTTCAGAACTACTGCCAACAGCAACAGATCCATTAGCATCCGACACACTTGAAGAGCCAAAAGCAATGCTACCCCACTTTGAAGCCTTAGCACCGTTGCTAAAAGCTACACTATTAGGGACAGTTGCTTCAGTTTCAGTACCAATAGCAATGGCATTCGATTGATTACTAATACTACCATGTCCAATAGCAATGCCTTCATATTCAAGAACGTTAGCACCTTGACCAAGTGCAACACTATAAGTACCAAATGCTTTAGTATTGCCACCAACAGCAACACCGTAGCCTCTGTAACCACTTTGGCTATTATTACCAATGGCAATTCCATTTACACCTTCAACCTTAGCAGATTTACCGACAGCAACACCGGCCTGACCTTTTACCAAAGCGCCACCACCTATAGCAATAGCATATTTACTTTTTGCACCATCATTATTTTTATTATCTGCAATATCATCATTAATGCTTACATAATCCATTTCAAATTTCTTTTGAGCTACATTATTAATCTTGACATCTTTAACATCACCCGTCCCATTATCTTTTACTTTTAATGTAATGCCATCAGTTGTAACCATATAAACTCCATTAGAGGCAGCTGGATTTGCAATAAGTCTGTAGTCACTTTGTGTAGTGTTCTTATCTGCCGCAAGACCCATAGCAGAACAGGTCATTACGCCGGTAGCAATCAGCATTGCCAACAGTTTTTTAGTGGAGCAGCTTTTTGTGCCGTGGCTTTTGGCCATTTCCGAAACAACAACATAAGCATTACGCGCTTCACTCCAGATAACCTTAAATACCTTGTTCATAAAACACTCCTCCTTAACATATTCAAAAATGAACCGCTATATTAAAGCGTGTCTTAGACCACGTAAGGAAACAAGTTAAGTATTTATGGCGGCAGCCATGCCACTAAAGTACTCTTATATATAATTTCAGCATGTGCAATTATATATATTAATTCAAACATAACTCTAAAATAGGTTTTTATTAATGTATCGCTAATAAAAATTAAAACACTTTAACAAAATGCTGTGCGAGATATTCTGAAGATTCTTTTATACCTTTGTTTTAGCACTTTTATATTTTCCGCACAAGATGCGAATATGTACTAATAGTTTAACTCGCTTATTTTCCAAAAAGTACATTAAGACCGTCATAAACCGCATCAAGAATGAGGTTTGCCTGTTTTTTGCAGGCATTTTTACATAATTTTATCAAAAAAGTTTTTCTTCGCTTCTAAAACCAGCTTTACCGGACGATTACTCAATCTTATAAATTTTTTTACAAGAGATTTCTGCAACATGTTACACTTTTCTCTTCTAAACTCGCCTTGAAACGCCAAACTATCCGCCAAAACACAAAAGCCCCCGGAGCAGGGCAAGCCTGCTTCGAGGGCAATCAAACTGAAATGCCAAAACGAACTGCTTTATTTTTCTAAGCTATCACAATCCAGTAAAAAATCATATATGTTCACGGTAAGAATTCCGTATTCATCATAATAGGCCGGGACAATATCCTTGGTAATGATAATTTTTTTGAAGGTATCATCAATATTTTTCAAGGGGCGTACCTCCTGCGCACGTTTCATTTCATCCGGCAAGGAATATGCAGACTGTATATAGTACCTTACTGAGCCCATATTGCAGACAAAATCAACCTCCAGCTGTTTTCTTACTACATTACCGCTGTCATCTCTCACGGCAATAGGCACTACACCCACATCAACGCTGTACCCACGCATGCAAAGCTCATTGTAGATTACATTTTCCATAGAATGAGTTTGTTCAAACTGCCGGAAATTAATGCGCGCATTACGCAACCCCAGATCAGAAAAATAATATTTTTTCGGAGTATCAATATAGGCCTTGCCCTTTACATCATAGCGCGAAGCTGCTTCAATTAAAAAAGAATCTTCAAGGCAATCCAGATATTTTTTGATAGTGGTAGAAGTAATTTTGGATTTTTTGACACTTTTAAAGGTATTTTTCAGCTTTTCATAATTAGTTAAAGAGCCAATGGCCGAAGCCAGTATATTAAGTAAATCCTCCATTTCTCCCTTATTACGGATACGGTTGCGCTTATAAATATCACTCAAATAAATTTCACTCAACAAATTCTGCAAAGCTGCAGCCTTTTCGGCAGTCCCTTCACGCAGCACAACTACCGGAATTCCTCCGTAAAGCATATATTCCGCCAAGCCCATATACTTATCACCGGGATAAACACTCATAAATTCGGCAAAGCTAAGCGGATACATATGCATCTCATCGCCGCGTCCGGCAAATTCCGTAATAATATCCTTGGAAAGAAATTTAGCATTACTTCCGGTAACATATACATCCATATTCGCCTTGCGCAAATACCCGTTAAGCACAGCTTCGAAGCAATCCATTTCCTGTACCTCATCGAGCAGCAGATAATACATATCCTCATCAGCAAGCCTGCTGTTAACATAAGCCATAAACTTTTCCGGATTTACGCCACGCTTTTCCTTTCCCATGGCAATAAGACTTTCACCTATCTTTTGCAAATCATCGGCGGAGTCGAACGCAAAACGGATAATATGCGCATCATCTATACCGCATGAAAGCAGATGCTGATAAAATATAGTGTTCAGCAGATAGGATTTACCGCATCTGCGAATACCTGTAATAATTTTAATCAACCCGTTATGCTTGCGTTTTATCAGCGTGTCCAAATAAAAATCTCTGCGTATTTCCATTAGCTCACCTTCTTTAGAAGAGATTTTTGCAACATGTTGCACTTTTCTCTTCTATTATAGCCTTTTTTCTCCCCGTATTCAATCTCAACGCCATTTCTGCAAGATATTTTTGCAACATGTTGCATTTTTCTCTTCTAAATTTGCCTTTTTCTTCCCAACATTCACCCTCAGCACCATTCCAGCAAGAGATTTTTGCAACATGTTGCACTTTTCTCTTCTAAATTCGCCTCGCAGCGCCAAGCTCCCTCAAAAACGTAAAAGCCCCCGGAGCAGGACAAGCCTGCTTCGAGGGCATTCAGGTTAAAAATTTATTTTGCTTTCGGTCCCAGGCCGTACTTCTTCAGATAACGGTACAAGGTTACACGGCTGACATCAAGCATGGTTGCCAGCTTACTGATATTGCCGCCGGCAGATTTCCAGGCTGCAATAAAGGCTTCCTTGTCATACTTCCAAGAGCGCTCCAAGGTTTTGTCACCGGGCAGCTTAATATTTTCTGCTTCGATGATGCTGCCGGGAGTGTGGAAGAAGGCCTGCTCGATAACACCCTGCAGCTGCTTGATGTTGCCCGGCCAGCTGCAGGACAGCAGCAGGGAAACAGCTTCGGGAGAAAGGCGTTTTTGCGGCAGGTTATGCTGTGCGGACATTTCCACCAGAATATGCGAAGCGATAACCTCGATATCCTTCACGCGCTCGCGCAGAGGCGGCACGCGCATGGTGGTATCCAGCACCAGCTCATACAAATTACGGGAGAACAGGCCCTTATCTGCCAAGCGCTTGAGGTTGGAATCGCAGGCAGCAATTACGCGCACGTCGAACATACGCGGCTTGCCGCCCTTTTCCGTTGCAGGCAGACCGTGCGTCAGTGCATCAGCCAGCTTGTCGCCCATTTCGAGCGGCAGTTTTTCTACCTCGTCGAGGAACAGCGTACCGCCGATAGCAAGCTCCAGCTTGCCTGCGGACTGCTGTCCGTCCTCATTGGTGCCGAAGAATTCAGCCTCCAGCTCTGCCATAGATGCGTTGTGACATTTTACCGCAATCAGCGGAGCGGCAGCGCGGGGGCTGGCCTGATGAATGCCGTGTGCCAAACGCTGCTTGCCGGTACCGGGCTCGCCCTGCAGCAGGATGTTGTGGTCGGTGCGGGCAACGCGGCTTGCCTTATGCTGCAGCGCCAAAAATTCGCTGGTTTCGCCAACCATGCTGTACAGGCTGTAACGGCTGCTGTAACCGGTTGCATGGGCAATGGTAGTTTTCAAATCCTCAATGGACATAGAAAGCACCAAAGCACTTTCTACCTCGCTGCCAACCTTAATAGGCATAACGGTGGTAATATCCTCAAAGGTTCTGTCTTGGGTAATCCAAGTGATTTCACGACGCTGTGTTGCTACGCCATGCAACGCTTTTTTGATAGGAATATGCTCGTAGTTCAGGAACACGTCCTCCAGACGCTCATGTCCCTCCAAACGCTTGCGGCCGTTTTCGTTGCAGTATTTCACGCTGCCGTCCTTGCCCAGCCAGTAAACGGTTACCGGCAGCTGTTCCATCATAATACGGTTGATGCTCCATGCCTCCAGCATATTCAGGTGCTGTTCGATGGAATATTTCATCGTCATCAGCAGGCTCAAAAGCAAATCATAGGGCAAATCGTTCTGATCCAAGGAAAAGAAGGAAATAATATAGCGGATTTTGCCGTTTACGCAGATAGGCGCACTGCAGGCATCGCCGGAATGGCTGTCCTTAATCCACATTTCCGGACCGAACATCAAAAAGGGCACGTTATGCTCGCGCGCAATGCTGATGCTGGAGGTACCAACATCCTCCTCCAGAACGCGCATCCCCTGAATATCCTCGATAATGCGTTGGAAGAACGGCATAGCGTAGTTTTTGATTACATAGCCGTTTTCATCAATCAACAGCATACTCAGATTATGGATATTGAAATGCTGCTTGCTCTGCTCATACAGACCGTCAACATATTTGACAATGAACTCATGTGTCTTTTGGTGTGCGATAATCTCTTCGTGGCTCAGCTTATTGATTTTGGGCATAGTTTCGTGCGGCAAATGCATAGCACGGCAACGCTGCCAGCTGTCGGCAACCCACGGATGCACGTTGGGGTCAACAATACCCTCTTCCATAAACTTTCTGTAATAAGAAGCCAGCTTGTCCTTATTTCTTCTCTCACGAATCATATTTTATACCCTCCCCCGCTGTCTGGCAGTCGGCTGCCGTCAGCAGAACTTTTATTTATAAACCTCGCCGTTCGTAATCAACACCCGGCGTGCTCCATAATAGCGTTGTTTCCAGTAATCGTCCTTCAACGACGAAAGCATTACACCCTTGGACGAGGATGCGCTCCAAAATTGTCCGTCACCGGCATAAATGCCCACATGCGACGCGCCCGCGGCGTAGGTGGTAAAGAATACCAAATCGCCGGGCCGCAGCTGCTTCTGCGTTACAAAAATCCCCTGTAACGCCTGCTCGTCTGCCAGTCGCGGCAGCTTGGCCTTGCAGTCCTTAAACACATACTGCACGTAACCGGAGCAGTCAAAGCCCTTGGTCGTGGTTCCGCCGAACACATAGGGAACACCCTTGTATTTGGCGGCACGGCTGACGATTTCCTTGCCCTTAACCTTGGGGATGCCTTCCTTGGCAAAGGCCTCCCAAGTCAGCTTATGATAGGTTGCATCATTCAGCTCGCCATCCGCCTTCAGCTTGTGCTGCTTTTGGAAGCTTTTCAGTGCGCTGCTGGTAGCTTCCGTCATGCGTCCGCTGGGGCGCTCGTCACTGAAGCCCAGCACCTGCAGCTTTTGCTGTGCCACCTTCAGGCGCCAGTTGCTTTGCTGCACCTGCACCTTGGACTGCTTTTCCTTCGTTTTTTTAGACTTTTTAGCAGCGGTTTTCTTCGCCTTTTTCTCAGGCTTCGCCTGCTTGGGCGCCTTCACCTCGGCAGCAGGCTTGGCTGCGGTGTCGGCTTTGACGGCAGCAGGCTCCGGCACCGCCGCCTTGCTTACGGCCGGCGGCGTTGCCACCGGTGCCTTATGCGGTTTGTTGCTGACAATTGGCGCTGCAGCCTGTGCCTGCCATGGCAGGCTACAGGCCAGCATGATTACGGTCAGCACAGAAGCCAGCTTCTTTTTCATTTCCATCAGCCCCGCTCAAATGCAAAATTAAAAATTAATTGTAGTTATATACGTCCCAGCTTTTCAGCTTGCTCAGCTGAGCAATACTGTAATCTATATCGCGCAGCAAACGCTGCTTGTCATGCGGCAGCGTTGCTGCCAGCTGAACATAGTTTGATACATGGTTGCTGCGGAAAAGGCAGTGCCTGTCCTCAGGTAAATCTATATTTTCTATTATCAGCTTCAGCTCGCGCATCAGTCCTGCCGGTGAAAGCGGATTGAACTTGCCTGCCTCGTACTGGTCCAGCAGCTCGCTGCCGCGGTACAGCATCAGGCAGAGCGCGCTCAAATGCGTCGGCTTGATAATATTAATCGCCTTAGCAGTTGCCAGTGCGTGGCGTTCGCTGCCCTCCGCACCTGCCAGGCCCAGAATAATCATCATGGAAAGCTTCATGCCGCTGGCGGTAACTCTGCGTCCTGCTTCAATCGCCTGTTCGCCGTCAACACCCTTGTTGACAGCCTTCAGCGTAGCGTCGTCGCCTGTTTCCATGCCGTAATACAAAAGCTTCAGGCCTGCTTCCTTCAGCTGGCGCAGCTCCTCCTCGCTCTTGCGCAGGATATCCTTTGGCGCAGCATAGCTGGCAACGCGCTGCAGATGCGGAAACTGCTCGCGCAGTACCTGCAGAATTTTCAACAGCTTGCCCGTAGGCAGCACCAAAGCATCGCCGTCCGCCAAAAAGACGCGGCGCACCTTGTTCTTGCCGTAATGGGCCGCCAGTGCTATCTGATGGGAAATTTCTTCATCCTTTAAAATCTGAAAGGGAACACCTCTGTACATGTTGCAGTAGGTGCATTTATTATGTGCGCAGCCGCGCGTAACGCGCAAAATAAAGCTGCGTGCCTCACTGGGAGGTCTGAAGACTGGTGTGTCATAAGAATCAAAAAACATTTCTACTATTCTACCTCATTTTACTTTGATTGATTTGGCGCCAGTTTGAGATCTCAGAGATTTTGTAAAGTATAGTACACTTTAATATTATTATACTAGATTTTTCGCCATTTGTAACGTCCAACTGAAAACTTTTTGTTACTTTTTTTACAGAGATTTTGTGAAACATAGTCAGAGTGTAAAATAACTGTGATTTTCAACGCCTGTTGGCAATGCCAAGGACACTTGGGCAGGCAAAAACGGACGTAACAGCATATACCCGCACAAAAAAAATACGCCTGCGGTCACAAACAACAGCATCGCCGCAGGCGCACAAAGGAGGCTGACACAGGTCAGCCTCCTATGCTTTATATTATTTTTAAGTAAGCGTAAAGCTTTACCTCATCAGCTGCGTTTTCTGCGCAGGAAGAAGAAAGCAGCAGCACCGACGATAATTACGCCGCCAATAATCGTCAGCAGGCCAAAGCCATCATCGTCATCCTCATTTTCTTCCTCATCCTCGGTATCAGGCAGCTCTGCCGTGCCCACAGCCACCGGCCATTGGCTCTTCATCTCGCCGTGGACTGCCGTAACGGTAACAACGCCGTCAGCCTTGCCGATCAGCTTGCCATCTTCGATAACGGCAATTTTTTCATCGCTCACGCTCCACTCCGGTGTCACGCCGTCAGCCTCGCCCACAACGTAGGCCTCCAGCTTCAGCGCCTCGTCTATTTCCAGATGCGCCGGCAGATTCGGTGCCTCCAGCTTCGGCTCATAGGCGGTAATCTGCGTCATAAAGGCCTTTTCTCCCTTTTCCAGCAGCAGCTTGCCGCTAATCGTCGCAGTTCCCGGCTTCACAGCCAAAAGCTGCACATCGCCGTCCACCTTCACTATATCACTATTGGAAGAACGCAAATCAGTTACATTATAGCCTACGCAGCCCGGCAGCGAAGCAACTATGCGTGTACGCTCGCCCACCTTCAGGCTTGCCTCCTCCGGAGCCACCGTCACCAACGGACTAAGCTCGGAAGCTGCGGTTGCAGGCAGGTCGTGGGCATCCTCGTCACCCTCCAGCTCGCCGCTTTCGATTGCAGGGCCTTCCAGCTCATCCTCCTCTACAAGCGGTGCTCTTTTGGCAGCCAGCATATTGATTGGGTCACCGTAAATAAGGCTCACCTCATCCTCCTTATCGTTGCGGTACACAGCGCTCAAATCGGCAGCTACCAAAAATTTAGCGATAACCTTGCCCTCATCATCCAGCGCCGTCAGCTGGTAGAACCAGCCGTCCACAGGCTCCTCCGCATAGAGCAGCTTATAATCATCAACATCCTCCGGCAAGCCCGTCTGCTTTTCCGGCAGGCCGGCAAGCAGCGCGGCGGCCGCAGCCTCGGATACATCAAAGCTGTCCTCGTTAAATCTGTATTCACCCTGAACATCAAGCGGCAGCGGTCCGTCCTGATAGGCGGTAATGCTCTTGTCCTTCAGTACGAAGCGCAGCTCTACCGTATCATTATTTTGGTAATCAACCTCGGCAATACCGTCGCCGTCCTCGTTGATTTCAAAAACGCCGGCAGTAACGAAATCCTCCGCACTGTCCTCTTCCTCACTGCCACGCATAACCTTCAGCTCGTAAAGATATTTATCGTCGCCCAAGGGCTTGATATTCAGCACGCCGTTATTATACTGGCTGCTTTCTGTCCACACATAGCAGCCGGCCGTATTCTTCCAGTCATTTTTGGAGGCGGCGCCTGCCAGCAACGTCAGGCTGCACAGCAGCAGGGTAAGCATAACAGCTACGATAATACGCATCATTTTTTCTTTCATTATGCTCCCCTCCTCAAATGCTCAGACGGAATTTGGCAGTTTTGGGATTAACGCCATCCATCCAATACTTCACAGTGTATACGCCCTTAGCACATTTTTTGCCGCTGTTGCCGCTCGCCCAGCCGTTCCAGCTGAAGGCAAAATCCTGATTGGCGTTTCTTGCCTTATATTTCGTGCTGTAGACCAGCTTGTTATTTTTATTGAAAATCTGGGCATAGCAGGTCTTGCCCGTGGAATTATTCTTTTTGAAATACAGGCGCTGGTAAACATCGCCGTTGCCCTTGCGGATAATCTTGGACGCTCGGAACTGCATCTTGCTCTGCGGCTTGTAGCTGATGTTGACGGTCTTTTTAACCGCACCGCCCTTGCCGAAGCTGCTGGTCGTTACCAAGCGATATCTGCCCGGCTTCAGGTTTTTCATATCATAGCTGTAGGGTACGAAGCGAAAATATTTATCACCGTCATAGTACCATTTTTTCAGCTCGCGCTGCTTCCAGCGCACAACAACCTTATTATCCTTGTTGAGCAGCACCGCCTTATCCTTCATAGGCCCCTTGCCCTCTACATAGCGCTGCACATTCAGCTTGGTGCCGTTTACCTTAATAGTTGTTTTGTACTGCGTCGCCGCCCACGCCAATGCCGTAAAAGCCACGAGCATCGCCAGGCACGTCCCGAGCGCAACCTTCAGCCGTTTCATTTTTCCGCCTCCTAACCGCCGGATATAAAAAGACCCGGCATATACTTCTTCATTTACAGTATATACCGGGTCAATATTAACTATAAGTAACCTTTAGTTAAGAGTTGGGGAAAAAGCGCTCCAGCTGATGTCTTTTATTTTTGGCCGCCGCATCAATCTGCAGCTTGGCAAAAATTTTATTGAGATATTGCTTAATCGTCCCCTCCGACAGCGACAATCTTTGCGCAATCTCCCTGTTCGTATGGCGTGCCGCCGCTAGCTGTGCTATCTGCAGCTCCTGCTCCGTCAGCTCCTGCAGGCCTGCTTTGGCAAAGCGTGCGGACATAATCTGTCCCCGGCCCGCCTCCAGCTGCTGCCCCAGGTGCAGCGCCGCTGCCGCCGCTACTGAAAATTCACCCTGCAGCTCCTGCTCCAGATAAGGACGCAGCAGCGCTATGTTCTGTGCTAACGGCAGCACAAGCTTATCCGCCTCAGCCATTGCCAGCGCCTGCTTCAGCGAAGCGCGGCAGCTCGTTACATCGCCTCTGCCGGCAAAGGCCGCCGCCCTTTGCACCTGCAAATACAGCAGGCACAAAAAATTACTGTAGGGACGGCATTCCTGCTCCCAATCGGACCAGCGCACCAAAAGCTCCGTATACTGCCCTTGTGCCAGCAGGCACTGGGCGCTGATATAGTTGCGGCAGGGACGCGCAGGATAAAGCACCGAAGGCTGCTGTCCGTTTCCGTCCGTCAGCCAGCTCGGGATATATTCCGGCTTGCCCAGCAATGCATAGTAAAAGCCAGCGCACATATCGGCAGTATTCAGCAGCATGCTCTGCTTCCAGGGCTGCAGCTGCCACTGATGGCGGCTGTAGGCCTCCGCCTTACTGCTGTAAACGCCGCGGAAAAGATCGCGCTGCATCTCCAGAAAATCACAGCAGATAGTAATGCACTCCTGCCCATGCTTTTCCGCCTGATAATACGCCTTCTGCAGAGGCATATCCATTTCGTCAATGCGTCCCTGCAGCAAAAGTGCTTCCGCCTCCGTCAGCTCGGCGGCTCCGGCACCGTGCCAGCCGCTCAGCAGATAGTACGGTGGCATACACTCCTGCATATCCTCCACCGTCTGCCGCAGACTGCAGCCCGTGCGTAAATACAACCCCAGAACACTGGGCGCGCCGAAGGTCCAGATGCCCTGCTTGCTGAGCGTCTGCGGAGCACCGCTCAGCAGCTTGTAGGCACGCTTGTGATGCTCGCTCATACCGGTGATGCTGTTGAAGGCTAAAAAGCTCAGAATAACCTCCAGCTCGCCGTAATAATTATCGCGCTCACGCTGGCTGAGCGCAGTATTGCGCTCCAGCGCCGTCACGTACCATTCCTTAACCTGCAGCATTTCCGGCACCATGTTCAGCGAAAACATGCGGCGCATAATAATCAGCACCGCCTGCGGATACTGCCACAATATTTCCGGCGGACATTCGCGCAGCCAGTCGAAAAGATGCTGCCTGTGCTGCGAGCGCATCGACCAGTCGCGCAGCTGCTGCACTGCAGCCAGCAGGCCGTCAAAATCACGGCCGCGGTACAGCCAGTCCAGCGCTTCCTCGTACTCCTTCTGCTGTGCGTACCATTGTCCCAAACGACGGAAGTAGCTTTGCTGCTCTGCCTCCGGCAGCAGGCCGAAGGCATGGCGCGTTGCCTGCTTCAGCATATGGTGACACCGCAGTCTGCCGTTGGCCAGCCTGATAATAAAGGCGTTGCATTCCAGCAGCCTGCTTACAGACTCTCTGCAGCTTGCACCATAGGCATAGGCCACCTGCTCCGGCGTAAATTCCTCCGGCTGCCCCATAAGCAACAGCAAGCGCTGCTGCTCCGACGGCAGCGGCCGCAGCAGTACATTGGCTATCATCTCATAAACGCTGCCTGTATCAAGGCAAAAGCGCTGATATCTGTCGTAGTTCAAAAAGTTAAGATAGGTAACGGAAAACCAGCCCTCGCAGGCCTCATGCAAAGCATCCAGCTGCTGCGTTGTAAGCTGCAGGCCGCATCTGCTGCTGTATTCCGCCAGCTCGTCATGCTGCAGCGCCAGGTCATGCTTATCAAGGCAAAAGACCTTACGTCCCAGCTCCAGCAGACGGCTGCCGTCAAAAATCTGCCCTCTGCTTACCAGCAGCAGGTGCAAATCAGCAAAGCCTGCCTTGCTCAGAGCAAAGAGAAAATCAATCGCCTCGCTGCTTTCCAGCAGATGCAAATCATCTATAAACCAATAGACAGGCTCCTGCGGCAGCAGCTGACGGAACAGCTCCAGTACCAGCGTTTTGGCGTTGGCATCGGCAGGTAAAGACTGCTGCAGCAGCGCAGCGCCCAGCTCCGTATTTTGCCAGCTGTGGCACACTCCCTGCCAGAAGGCCTCGGCACCGGCGCCGTAAATACTCTGGCGCAGTACCTTTTTGCCGCAGCGCTCCTGCTCCTGCAAAAAGTACTGCACTGCCAGTGTTTTGCCGTAGCCCATGGGAGCAACAACCAGCGTTGTTCCCGCTGTCTGCAGCTCTGCCAATAGCTCTTTTATTCTCTTGGAATAATATAAATTATTGAGCCTTTTCATAGTGTTTTTACTTAATTACGTTCTGCGGTGCTCCTGCCAGCCATTTTTCGATGTTGGCAAAAACGATATTGGCACGTGCAGCCAGTGCTTCAGCGCTGGCGAAGGCCACGTGCGGTGTCAGCACGGTGTTCTTTGCATGGCACAGAGGATGCTCCGGTGCAATCGGCGGCTCGCCCTCAAACACATCAATGCCTGCGCCCGCCAATCTTCCTTCGTTCAGCGCCTGTGCCAGCGCCTCGCTGTCCACAACAGAACCGCGCGCAGTATTCAGCAGTACGGCAGTCGGCTTCATCTTAGCAATAGCCTCGGCATTAATCAGTCCGCGGGTTGCGTCCGTCAGCGGCACATGCAGGCTGACAAAATCGCTGGCAGCCAAAAGCTCATCCAGACTTACATAGCTTACACCGTCAGCCTGCAGCTCTGCCTTCGGGGTACGGCTGTAGGCCAGCACCCTGCAGCCGAAGGCAGCGGCAATCTTCGCCACTCTGCTGCCAATCGCACCGGTGCCGACTACGCCGAAGGTCTTGCCAAACAGCTCAAAGCCTACCAGGCCATCCTTCGTTCCTGCCTGACGGCAGCGTGCATCACAGGGAACGATGTTGCGGATAACGCTGATAGCCAAACCGAAGGTCAGCTCTGCTACCGCATTGGTGGAATAGCCTGCGGCATTGCACACTAAAATTCCGCGCTCACGGCAGGCAGCCAGCGCAATATGGTCTACGCCAGTAAAGGCCACAGAAAGCATTTTCAAATTAGGGCAGGCGTTGATAATCTCCGCACTCAGCGGCTGGTTGGCCAGCATGATAATATCGGCCTGCTGCACTCGCGCCAGCAGCTTTTCCTGGTCTGTTTCCTTTGCGGTATAATAAACGAAATCATGGCCTGCAGCCTGCAGCGGCGCTACCAGTGCATTTATCTGTTCCATCTTTACGCCTAACGGCTCCATAACTACTATTTTCATCAAAGCACCTCCAAAAAAGTCTGTAAAATCGTTGCTTATCACTTACATATTACTACCGCAGGAATTGATTAGCAAGGAGGAAATTTCCTGGACTATATTCTGTTTTGCCGGAATTTGTATCCGCAAATACAAAAAAGCCGTTCTTCTTTCGAAGAACGGCATATTTTCGTTGGTGATCCACCCGAGACTCGAACTCGGGACACCCTGATTAAAAGTCAGGTGCTCTACCAACTGAGCTAGTGAATCATTTGTCACCATAAATTAGCAACATTAATAGTATACAGACTAACACAAGGAAAGTCAAGTACTTTTTAAAATATTTTTGCTGTTTTTTCAGCAGCCTAAGCTTACAGCAGCTCTTTCAGAACGATGGTCTGCTCACGGTTAGGACCAACGGAGATAATACCCAGCTCAACACCGGATACCTCGCTGATTTTAGCCAGATATTTCTTAGCGTTTTCCGGCAGCTCGTCATAGTTGCGGATGCCGCTAATATCGGTCATCCAGCCGTCGAACTCTTCGAAAATCGGCTCAACCTTAGCCAGAACGTTCAGGCTTGCAGGAATGCGTTTGAGAACCTCATCGCCAATCTTGTAGCCAACGCACATTTTAATCTTCGGCATATTGTCGAGGATATCCAGACGGGTAATTGCCAGATAATCCAGGCTGTTCAGGCGTGCGCTGTAACGCAGCATGAAAGCATCCAGCCAGCCGCAGCGACGCGGACGACCGGTTACGGTGCCGTATTCATGGCCGGTTTCGCGGATTTGGTTGCCGGGGCCGTCGGTATCCAGCAGCTCGGTGATGAAGGGACCTTCACCAACGCGGGTGGTATAAGCCTTAACTACGCCGACAACATGGTCGATGAAGCGGGGACCTACGCCACTGCCGGTGCAGGCATTACCTGCAGTCGGGTTGGAGCTGGTAACATACGGATAGGTACCATGGTCGATATCGAGGAAGGTAGCCTGTGCGCCTTCAAACAGAACGTTTTTGCCGGCGCTGAACAGCTCATCCATAACAACGCCGGTATCGGCAACGTACGGACGCAACTCTTCTGCATAAGCCAGATATTCCTTCAGTACGGTATCATAGTCAAACGGTTCTGCACCGTAAATTTTGGTGATAATAGCATTTTTTGCTTCCAGATTAACCTTCAGCTTATCAGCAAAGGTTTCGGGCTCCATCAGATCGCAGATACGGATGCCTACGCGAGCAACCTTATCCATGTAGCAGGGGCCGATGCCGCCTTTGGTGGTGCCGATTTTGTGATTGCCCAGTGCTTCCTCCTGCAGCTCATCAAGACGTTGATGATACGGCAGAACAACGTGTGCACGGTCAGAGATAACCAGATTGCTGCAATCAATGCCCTTTTCCTTCATGCCGGCGATTTCAGCCAGCACAACGCCGGGGTTGATTACAACGCCATTGCCCAGAACGTTAGTCTTATCATTGAACAGTACGCCGGAGGGCAGCAGACGCAGCTTATAATTAATGTTGTTAACTACAACGGTATGGCCTGCATTGGAGCCGCCGCTGTAACGAACTACAGCGTCAGCCTTTTGCGCCAAATAGTCAACAATTTTACCTTTACCCTCATCGCCCCATTGGGCGCCTAAAACTACAACAGATGACATTAGCAGTCACTCCTTATCAAAATTATAAACCAAATCTAGCAAAAATCTCGTCAACGTGGCGCAGCATCGGTTTCGGATCGAAGCAATGCTCAACCTCTTCGTCGGTCAGATATTTCTTGATATCCGGGTCAGCTTCAACGTTGGTCTTGAAGTCAGCACCTTGCAGCCAACGTGCCATAGCGTTGCGTTGTACCCATTTGTAAGCGTCCTCACGCAGTACGCCTTTGGTAACCAGAGCAATCAGCAGATTTTGGCTGAAAATCAGACCGCCGGTTTTGTTCATGTTGGCAATCATTGCATCAGGATATACCAGCAGCTTGTCGATGATGTTGGAGAATTTGCGCAGCATATGGTCCAGAGCAATAGTTGCGTCCGGCAGAATAACGCGTTCTACAGAAGAATGGGAGATATCGCGCTCATGCCACAGGGTTACATCCTCCAGAGCTGCTACTGCATAGCCGCGCAGCAGGCGAGCCATACCGGAAACCTTTTCGCAGGTGATAGGATTACGTTTATGCGGCATAGCGGAAGAACCCTTTTGGCCGGGTGCAAAATATTCTTCAGCTTCACGGATATCGGTACGCTGCAGGTTACGGATTTCGGTTGCCATCTTATCCAGAGAGGAACCGATGATTGCCAGAGTAGTCATGAAATGTGCATGACGGTCACGTTGGATAACCTGAGTTGCCAGGCGTACCGGAGTGAGCTCCAGCTTTTCGCAGACATATTTTTCTACAAACGGATCGATGTTGGAGTAAGTGCCTACAGCACCGGACAGCTTGCCGACTGCCATCATTTCACGCGCTTGTTTCAGACGTTCAATGTCACGCTCGATTTCAGCGGACCACAGCAGGAATTTCATACCGAAGGTCATCGGTTCTGCGTGGATACCGTGAGTACGGCCGATCATAACGGTATATTTGAATTCAGCGGCACGACGGCGCAGAATTTCATGGAAGTTTACCAGATGACGCATAATCAGGTCTGCGGATTGTACGGTCATGTAGCACAGTGCAGTATCCTTTACGTCGCTGGAAGTCAGGCCTTTGTGAATGTATTTGGACGCATCGCCTACATACTCAGCCACATTAGTCAGGAAAGCAATAACATCATGGTTGGTAACTGCTTCAATTTCCTTAATGCGGTCCAGACGGAAGTCAGCCTTCGTCTGAATATCCTTCAGCGCTTCGTCAGGCACAATGCCCAGTTTGTTCATAGCCTCGCAAGCCAGAATTTCTACCTTCAGCATGGTACGGAATTCATTTTCGAGTGTCCAGATATTACCCATTTCAGGATGAGTATAACGATCAATCATTTTTGTATGCCTCCCAAGACAATTTTATTCATGAAAAAACATCTGAAAGCCACAGATATTACCTTCAGATTCTTCACTACACTTTGTTGCATAAATATCATATCATTTTCCGCGTCTTATCGCAAGCTTTATGAACATTTTTTGTTGATTTTAGGTAAAATATTCGGTTTTTCTTCGCAGCTTCCTTGTAAGCTTTTTTACACTTATCAGAAAAAATCTTTTGCCAAGAGAATAATTTTCACGCTTTTAACCCCCATCAGGCAATGCTCCATGCAATACTCAAAAAGGGTTCTATAATAAGTGTTGGGGTCTTGATCTAAAACAAGATTAAGGCCACCGGCA
>ERZ1035006.1063-NODE-1063-length-19486-cov-6.802120_pt1 | contig 19486 bp, 14 predicted proteins | sample MGYA00520694_ERZ1035006 | MGnify/ENA primary metagenome ERZ1035006 (study PRJEB33766, sample SAMN09781746) | gut metagenome | biome: gut microbiome | host: Homo sapiens | place: Madagascar | study: EMG produced TPA metagenomics assembly of the PRJNA485056 data... | reverse complement strand
ATGCGAAGCATCGGCAAAATCCGTTACTGGAACGAGGTACGAGTGAACAGTAACGGATATGGAGGAAAACAGATATGTCAAATTATGATGAGAATGAATTCAAGGAAATCGTGGACGCTCCGGATACATCCGACCATGATCGCGCGGCGGAGCATACAGATACGCAAAAAGAAGAAAAACATGCAGAGCGTCACTGCTACATCTGTGGCAGACCGGAATCCGTGACAGGTCCGCTCATCCGCATTCCGAATGAGATCAGTATCTGTAAGGATTGTATGCAAAAGACATTTGATACAATGAACCGTGCGGGATTTCCGCTTGCAGATATGAACTTTGCCCTGGGTGGTATGCCCAATGCAAAACAGGACTCTGATGACGATAAATCCCATTCCGGTATGCAGGGGATCAGTATGATCAACCTGTCGGATCTGGCGGGCATGATGCCGGGTATGCACCGGACAAAAAAGAAGAAACCGAAAAAGAACAAGCAGGTACAGCCGGTGCTTGATATCCATTCGATTCCGGCTCCGCACAAGATCAAAGAAGCGCTGGATGCCTATGTCGTTGGACAGGAACATGCAAAAAAAGTCATGTCGGTAGCGGTGTACAATCACTATAAGCGTATCTTTTCCGATGATGCGATGGCAGAAAATCAGGATGGCGGAGCTGGAGGGGATGGAATAGAAATTGAGAAGTCCAACATGCTCATGGTCGGTCCGACCGGCTGTGGCAAGACATATCTGGTCAAGACGCTGGCGCGGCTGCTCGATGTACCGCTCGCGATCACGGATGCGACTTCGCTGACGGAGGCCGGTTATATCGGTGATGATATCGAGAGCGTTGTGAGCAAGCTGCTTGCGGCGGCAGATGATGATGTCGACCGCGCGGAGCATGGCATTATTTTCATTGATGAGATTGACAAGATCGCAAAGAAGAAGAATGCACATCAGCGTGACGTGAGTGGCGAGAGCGTCCAGCAGGGAATGCTGAAGCTGCTCGAAGGTGCGGAGGTCGAGGTGCCGGTAGGGGCATCAAGCAAAAACGCGATGGTGCCGATGGAACTGGTCAATACGAAAAATATCCTGTTTATTTGTGGTGGGGCATTCCCGGAACTGGAGGATATTATCAAGGAGCGCCTGAATAAGAATTCATCGATTGGTTTTCAGGCAGACCTCAAGGATAAATATGACAACGAGGAGAATCTGCTGCGATATGTGACGGTCGAGGATGTGCGTAAATTCGGCATGATTCCGGAGTTTATCGGCCGCCTGCCGATTCTGTTCTCACTCGATGCATTGAATGAGGATATGCTCGTGCAGATACTGACGGAGCCGCGCAATGCCATTATCAAGCAGTATCAGAAATTGTTGTCTTATGATGAGGTAGATCTGCAGTTTGAACCGGATGCACTTTATGCAATTGCAAAACGCGCAAAGGAAAAAGAGGTCGGAGCACGTGCGCTGCGGGCAATCATCGAGGAGTTCATGCTGGATATCATGTATGAGATCCCGAAGGATGACAATATCGGCCAGGTCATCATCACAAAGGATTATATTGAAAACCACGGGGCACCAAAGATCATCATGCGTTCTGTCCCGCAGTTGACGACATCTGCGCAGGCATAAGGTGTCGAATCGTTACAATTACTGAATAAACAAAGGAAATCATTGTGCCGAATGGAAGATAATTTAACAAGAGGACCAATTTTAAAGACGTTGACGAAGCTGGCGGTTCCGGTTATGGCATCGTCTTTTCTCGCGACGTTCTATAATATTACAGATATGGCATGGATCGGTCTGCTCGGCGCAAAGGCGGTCGCCGGTGTAGGCGTCGGCGGGATGTTTACCTGGCTTTCGCAGGGACTGGCATCGATGGCGAGGATGGGTGGTCAGGTACAGGTCGCACAGTGCATCGGGCGTGGGGACAGAGAAAACGCGCATCGATTTGCACAGGCAGCCATGCAGCTGGCATTATGGACGGGATTGATTTACGGCATTCTGGTCGCGTTGTTTTCGTATCCGCTCGTTGGCTTTTTCCATCTGGAGGATGCTGAGACGATGCGCGCAGCGCTGGATTATACGAGGATTGCCTGTGGGCTGGTCGTGTTTTCTTTCCTGTCCGTAACGCTGACAGGAGTCTATATGGCGCAGGGTGACTCAAAGACACCGTTTGTGGCAAATCTGATTGGGTTGGCGATGAATATGATCCTTGACCCGGTTTTCATACTTGGTGCCGGACCGGTTCCCGGATTTGGGGCAGCGGGTGCGGCAATGGCTACTGTTTTGGCACAGGTCATTGTCACCGGGGTCATGCTGCTGGGTGTTTTGGTGCAGAAGAAGGATAACGTGCTAAAAGGACTCCGCTGGTTTGCAAAAGTTCCGGGAGACTGCGTGGAAGGGATCTGCAGGATCGGGATACCGACAGCGCTTCAGGGGATGTCTTATTGCTTTATTTCTATTATATTGACGCGCATGGTAGCGGGCTTTGGACCTGAGGCGATTGCCACACAGCGGGTGGGCGGCCAGATTGAATCGCTCTCATGGAACACATCAGATGGGTTTGGTGCAGCCTTGAATGCCTTTATCGGGCAGAACTATGGCGCCGGAAAGACGGAACGTGTGAAGAAGGGCTACCGCGCGTCCTTATGGACGGTGTCTGTCTGGGGGTTGGTGATCACGCTGATATTTGTGTTTCTGCCGGCTCCGATCGCAGGTGTTTTTTTCCATGAGGAGCGAGCAGTGAAAACAGCAGTTGACTATTTGATCATTGTGGGATTGAGTGAAGCGTTTTTATGTGTAGAGATGATGACGGCAGGTGCGTTGAACGGACTGGGAAGAACACGTCTGTGCAGTGTGATCAGCATCGGCTGCACCTCGCTGCGCATTCCGCTTGCAATCCTTTTGAGCAGCGGTGTATTAGGGATTAACGGAATCTGGTGGGCGCTTACAACAACAACGATGCTGAAGGGTATTTTATTTACATGTGTCTTTTTGCTGATTGCCCGAAAGCTGACAGATGCACAGCGGCCGCAGGCAGGCGCAGGTATGTGAGGAAACTTGTAAAACAATAGATATTTGATACAGCTGAAAGGATTCGTTTGGAGAAGATTCCGGGCGTAGATTGAATTTTGAAAGGAAAAAAGATATATGAAGAGTAGAAGTTGGCGTTACGTTTGCTGTGTGATGGCAGGGTGTATGTTATGTTCCGGCATGCCACAGACGATACAGGCACAGAACATACATGTGACTGCACAGGCGCAGGAGACGGTCGAGGTAACTGACTATAACGGGTTTAAACAAGCGCTTGAAAGCAGCAAAAAGAATATTATTGTGAAAAGCGGTTTTACGATTCGTGATCATACTCTCGTAGATACAAATAAACAGATGCTTCCGATCCGGATACCCGGTGGGACGACAATCACGGGAGATGAATCAGTAAAAATTACCTGCAGCCATCCGATCCAGATCATGGGAGATGGTGTAGTGATCAAAGATATGGAATGGGTTTTTAATTCTGCAAATGCCATGGGCAGTGTACCTCACAGGGAGATCTTTCTGGGAGGACACAGCCTGACACTGGATAATATCCGTACTTATCTGAAGGGAGCAGGTTCTTCACTCGGCGGTTTAGGAAGTGCAGAGACAGAACTGCTTCCGAGCGTATATGCAGGAGGCTACGGCAATGATGCTAGCACATTAGGAAATCACGCTTCGCTTATCGTGAAAAATGCAGATAGTAAAACGATGTTTCAAGATATTTATATGGGACATGAAGCCTCTGCGGGCAGCCGGACCGCTTATCAGGGAGAAGCCTCGTTGGAGCTGGATACAAAAGCAAAGGTCAGAAATGTGATCTCCGCAGAACATACAACGAGTGCTACAGTTACCTTTACCGGAGGTGAAAGGGGCTACGATGAGATCAGTCCGAAAACGCTACAGGGAAATGAGAATACTGCGCTGCACATCAGCCGTTGTGCGGTGTCCGGGGCAACGGTCAAAGGAATCGGAAACATGACATTGGGGGCTGGCGGCAGATTACAGCCTGTAGCAGGTTCAGATTTTCAGAATGTAGATCTTACCGGAGGAGGCTGTCTGGATCTTACTCAGGTGTCAGACGCCGTCGTGTCCGGCAGCTTTTCAGGTGGCAGTGAGACTGACAAAGGAAAGCTCGTGCTTCAAAAGCAAGGAAGTATTCGGATTGATGGACAGGTGCGTGGTGTCACACAGTTTCAGGTGGGAAATCATGTTACTCCAAATGGACTGATGCATGCCCGTACTTACATTACCGCTCAAAATGGAACAGAAGGCAATTTTGTCCTGTCAGAGACAGATGTGAACAATAAGTATAGCCTGATATTAAAGAATGGGACGTGGACTGCCTATCGTAATTATGTGCCGGATCTTCGAGAGGTGAAGAGTGTTGAGATAGTGTCATATCCGAAACGTGTTTTGATTGAAAAGATACCTGAGAATATTGCTGATATAACAGATGAGTCACCTTCTTTAAAACTGCTCTGGAAGGATCAGACAGGTAAGGCTTATACACCGGATGAGATTTGGACAGAGAGATTTTTTGAGAACATGGTTGTCATTCGATCGGACGATTGGAACAGTACGGATTCGGAAGTGCTGAAAAAGACCGATTGGTCGAATCCGCTATATCTTGAAATAGATGAAGATAAGCCTGATCTATACTATTTGATTAAATATGGCGAGCTAAAGACAGGCACGTATACACTTTTATTTTTCTCTGGGTCAATAGATAACACTCTGACCACGGTAGAAGATGTGAAAAAGCTACAGACCAGCGTGCTTGGAAGCATGGAAATAACATTTGCCGAACAGTCGGATCCAAAGCCTCATGAGCATGTGTCAGGCACTCCGGTAAGGGAAAACGAGAAGAAGCCTACCTGTACGGAAGATGGCTCTTATGACGAGGTCATTTATTGCACCGGATGCAACGCGCAGATTCAGAGAACGCCCATCCGTATTCCTGCGTCTGGTCACTCAAAGGGCGCCGCAGTCATTGAGAATCGGATAGAACCACAGATCGGTGTGGAAGGCAGCTACGATGAGGTCGTTTATTGCACCAGATGTAACGCGCAGCTGGATAAAAAGACAATAAAAATTCCGGCATTAAAAGAGCCGGAGAAGCCGAATCCCGGAAAACCGGAACCGGAGAAGCCGGGAACAGGAGGTACCGCACCTACTGTGCCGACCACGCCCACCGTGCCGGCTCCACCCACCGTGCCGACTCCACCCACCGTGCCGACCACGCCCACTGTGCCAGCACCAGCACCGGTTCCGGTGCCACAGCATCAGCATAATTATGTATTGCAAGTGACAAAAGAGGCGACATGCACGAAAGAGGGAGAACAGCTCTGGATATGCAGCTGTGGAGACCGCAGTATCGTGCGACTTGAAAAGCTGCCGCATGTCAGGATAGAAAAGAAAAAGAGAGCTACAGTTGGAGAAAATGGAAGCGTATCGACCATTTGCAGCGTGTGCAGAACTGTAGTGGAAAAGAAGATAATCTATGCACCGGCAGCGGTGAAAGTGGCAAAAGCTAGCTATACATATGATGGAAAAGCAAAAAAGGCGGCTGTCACGGTAGTTGACAGTGTGGGGAATCTACTAAGCAGCAGTTCTTATGAGGTTGCATATGAGAATCATAAGGCTGTCGGACAGGCCACTGTGACAGTATATCTGAGAGGCAATTATAGTGGAAAATTGACAGAGACATTTGAAATCCGCCCGGAAACGACAAGGATTTCTGATATACGGTCTGCAAGAAAAAGTATTCTTTTGAAATGGAAAAAGCAGGCGGTACAGACAGACGGTTATGAAATAGCCTATGCGACAGATCAGGCATTTTCAAAAAAATCTGTAAAAACAATGTCTGTAAAAAATATAAGGACGGTTTCTAAAAAGATCAGGGGACTTCGGTCAGGTCAAACATATTATGTGAGAATCCGTACCTATAAAGAGGCAAGGTCAGGCGAAGTGGCAGTGCGGATCTATTCCGACTGGTCTGATCCCAAAATGATCGTGACAAAGTAGAAATGCTGCTGTTGACCAGATTATGCGCATAGATCATATACTAATATGATTAAGAATTCTGGGTGACAGTGATGGATGAGCAGACTTGTAAAAAGGCAATTTATTCGAATGACTGGTATGATCTGATGCTCCGCAAGGAGGATGTCGCGCCACAGCCGGGACCGGTGGATTGCATGATCAATCTGGACGGTGCTTATCAGATGTGGTACTTCGAGCGAGGTTTTTTGCCGGAGATTAATTACACGAGATATACGTACAGCGCCGTGCCAAAATGTTTTACACCGTTGTCAGAGCAGGCGCTCGATGCGAGTGGGATATTGCGCATCCGGGAACAGCCGAATCTGGCATTGACAGGAGAACATGTGATCATTGGTATTGTAGACAGCGGGATCGACTATACGAATCCGGCGTTCCGGTATGAGGACGGCAGCAGCCGGATCATCTCGCTCTGGGATCAGTCGGAGGAGAATGGAACACCGCCAAAGGACTACTATTATGGTCAGGAATACACACAAGAGATGATCAATGCGGCACTTGCGAGCGGGGAGCCGCTTTTGGTTGTGCCGGAAAATGACCCGGTCGGGCATGGTACGGCAGTCGCTGCGGTGGCAGCCGGATCGGAAAATCCGGTGAGTGGGTTTTCCGGTGCTGCACCGTATGCTGATCTGGCAGTTGTCAAGCTCAAAGAGGCAAAGCAGTATCTGAGAGATTTTTATTTTGTACCGGATGGCGTGCCTGCGTACCAGGAAAATGATATTATGATTGCAGTCGATTATCTGAATCATCTGGCATTTGCGCGTAACCAGCCACTAGTCATTCTGATTGCACTCGGCACAAATAACGGCGCGCACGGCGGGGAGACTTATTTGGCGAGTTTTATGGACGATATCGGTCAGCGCAGGCGGCGTGTCATTGTCACCGCAGCGGGCAATGAGGCAAATGCGAGACATCATTACTACGGCAGGATCGCAGATCAGGAAAATTATGCAACTGTCGAAGTGAACATTGAGCGGGCAATGAATGGCTTTTTTGCAGAAATGTGGTCACGGGAGCCGGATCTGTATGAGATCGCGGTCGTATCACCGGCAGGGGAACGTCTGTCGCGCATCGCATCAGAGCGGCAGGGGCGGAGAGAGTATACATTTATATTAGAAGGCACAACGCTCACGGTAGACTATCGGATTGTAGGTACGCGCACGGCAAACCAGATGATTTTTTTGCGGTTTACGCGTCCGTCAAAAGGAGTGTGGAAGATTCTGGTCTATCCGAAAAACTATGTTTACGGTACGTTTCATATGTGGCTGCCGATCAGTGCGTTTTTAGAGTCGCCGGTATATTTTTTATCGTCAAATCCGGATGTGACGCTCACGGTGCCCGGTACGGCGGGCACACCGATGACTGTTGCCGGTTATGATGACCGCAGTGGGGCATTGTATCTGGACTCTGGCAGAGGTTATACGACAGATGGCTCGATCAAACCGGATTTGGCGGCACCGGCTGTCAATATCGAAGGGCCGGAGGGCATGACGCACACGGGAACCTCCTATGCAGCGGCGATCGCTGCCGGAGCAGCCGCCATGTTTTTGGAATGGGCGGTTGTGCGTGGCAATATGCCGGCGGCAAATACAGCGGATGTCAAGAGCGAATTTATCCGCAGTGCTGCGCAGACACCGGGCATGCTGTATCCGAATCGGGAGTGGGGCTATGGCAGGCTGGATCTCGCGCAGACATTTTTAAACCTTGCCGGACTGTCGTGAGCGGGTGCTGGCTTTTGGGGCAGAAATCTGGTACACTGGTAAAAAAGAAAGGAACTTGCAGCATATGAAAAAAAGCACATGGCACCTCACATCCGTGATCCTCACGGTCGTCTGCGGCGATGGAATCATAAAGAAACTTGCAGAGAAAAAGCTGGCCGAGCAGCCGCCAAAGCGGGTCTGTGGCGGAAAGATTATATTGAACCTGCTGCACAATGAGGGTGCGGCACTGGGTGTCCTGAGCAGAGAACCACGGCTGCTGCTGGTAGTCAACAGTGCGCTGGTGGGTGCAGCAGCCGGAGGACTGCTCGCATCGGATGAACAGCGGATTGGCAAGACGGCGCGTATGGGACTGGCGCTGGCAGCCGGTGGCGGCCTGTCGAATCTGATCGACCGTCTGCAGCGCGGCTATGTCACGGATTATTTTTCGTTAGATCTGGGAGAGCGTTTTGAGAAGTTGAAGAAAGTGGTATTCAACGTGTCCGATTTCTGTGTGTTTGCCGGATGCATTCTCTGGTGTTTTCAGCATACGTCAAAGTCCAGACCATGATTCGTTAAAAAGCGCGCGGCGAGCGTGTCCCATGCGATGTCAAAGGAATGGTCGGTCGTAAATGTACGGTAGGATACACCGGTAGTCAGAACCATCTGGCCGTCGCGGAATGTCAGGTTGAGAAAGATACCACTGATATCGTCCGGAACAAATCCGGTGTCGGATGACAGGATTGTCTTTTTGGCATTGGAGGGTGAGAGCAGAAAGACGAACTTCAGATACAGCGGAGTGTGTCTGCCGCGGATCAATTCAAAAAATACCGGGCGCAGGTACGAAAAAGGCAGGTATTCACTGCCATCAGCCGTGAGCGCGGCAAGTTCGTCCGCATCGTAAAAATCCCGGTTCACATGACCATCGATCTGATAAGAGACGGCGCCGTGGATGGTGGCCTCTGCGAGTAAAAAATGGTCGAACAGTTCACTTTTTAACAGTTGGTTCATGAAATGTTTCTGGTCTTTCATGTAAAATGCTTTCATAGATCGTACCTCAATTCCTATTTGTATTTATTGTAGCACACAACAGCCCGGAGGTGTTAGTATGAAAATAAATAAACAGCGCATACGCTTTTTTACGGCACTTCTGCTGTGTATCCTGTTTGTCATCGGATGTGGGAGCGGAAAACTGACGGGGCATCTGTCACATTCCGGTGCGCAGGAGACGGTTGCGGTACATGCAGATGGCCGCTATGTCTATCAGACGTTATCTTCAAAGCGGCAGCATACGTATGACCAGATGCTCACAGCACTCATGAATATGCGGGAGAGTGTGAGACTGACAACGAGGGATCCGGAGGAGGTGCAGACATGCTATGAAGCAATCTGTGCTGATTATGGGGAGATCTTCTGGGTGGAAGACTGTTCTACCAGGGTGGTATCTGTCTTCGGACATCCGGTGATGCTCTATTTTGATGTGAATTATACATTCACGCCACAGCAGGTGAGGGATTATCAGGTGCAGATGCAGCCAAAGATTGACGAGTATCTCACCGAACTGGCAGCTTGTGGCAGCGAGTATGAAAAAACAGAACTTCTATATAAGAAGATGATCAGTGAAGTCGCCTATGATCTGGATGCGGAGAACAACCAGAACATTCTCAGTGTCTTTCTGGATGGACAGACGGTGTGCCAGGGCTATGCCTGCGCGGTGCAGTATCTGCTACAGCAGGTGGGGATTCAATGTGCGGTTGTGACAGGCACGGCGCGTGGTGAGGCACACGCATGGAATCTCGTCCGTCTGGATGGTGAGTACTATTATCTGGATGTGACGTGGGGCAATGCGAGCTACCGTGCATCGGCGCAGCCGCAGGATACGGCGTTTGATGGGGTCAATTTTGCCTATCTGAATCTGACTTCGGAGGAACTGATGCGTACACATGAGCCGACGGTTCATTATGAGCTGCCGGTCTGTGAGAGTACACAGGATAGCTATTTTGTCAGGCATGATCTATATTTTGACCGTTGGGACGCTGCACAAGCAGGTGAACGTCTGGCACAGGTTTATCGCAGCGGGGAGCGCAGTATCTCGATGAAATTTGCAGATGAGACGCAGCTTGCGATGGCTTGTACTTATCTGATCGATGAGCGGCATTTTAAGGATTATTGTACCGATGCGGTGACGATCTGCTATATGGCAGATACGGATCTTGGCATTCTGAACGTTTTTTTTGTCGATTGATTTCCAAACAAAAGAAATAATGCATATATTTTTGAAAAAGGTCTTTTCAAATCAGGGTATTTGTGTTACTGTAATGTAGTAATAAAAACCACATCATATAATTATTTGAAAAATATAATGTATTTTTTGTAATTGCATATAATCATAAACAATGCGGTATGGATTGCAGACAGGAGGCATCATATGAACTATAAGATCGTAATCGACAGTTGTGGAGAACTGCCAGAGAACTTAAAAGAGGATAAACATTTCGAAAACGTTGCATTGGCATTGGATGTGGACGATTACCACATTCTGGATGATGAGACATTTAATCAGGCAGAGTTTTTACAGAAGGTAAAGGAAAGTCCGAATTGTCCCAAATCTTCCTGCCCGACACCGGCGCGCTATATGGATGCATTTGGAGAGGATACGGAGCATGTGTATATGGTGACATTGTCGTCCCAGTTATCCGGTTCTTATAATAGCGCAATGCTTGCAAAGGATCTGTATGAGGAGAAGATGGCAGAGGGTGAGGTGCCGGCAAATACGCGGATACATGTGTTTGATTCGCGGTCTGCATCGATCGGGGAGACATTGATCGGTATGAAGATCCAGGAATGTGAGGAGGCAGGATGTACCTTTGAACAGGTTGTAAAGAAAGTAGAGGATTACATTGCAGGCATGAACACGTTTTTTGTCCTGGAGACATTGGAGACATTGCGTAAAAATGGCCGGCTGAGCAATCTAAAGGCAATGCTTGCTACTGCACTGAATATTAAGCCTGTGATGGGGGCAACGGAGATCGGATCTATCCAGCAGCTCGGACAGGCACGAGGCATGAATAAAGCGTTGGAGGCCATGGTCTCAAAGATGCTCAGTGTCACGAAAAACTGTGAGGAAAAGGTTCTGGCAATCTCGCACTGCAATTGTCCGGAGCGTGCAAAGCGTGTAAAGGAGAAGATCGAGGAACTGGCACATTTTAAGAAAATTATTGTCGTAAATACAGCCGGTGTCAGCTCTATGTATGCCAATGATGGCGGAGTGATTATGGCGGTGTAACTGTTACTGGGACGAGGTACGAGGAACAGTAACAGATCAATTGATTTGACGGAAAAGCAAGACATCCTGCCTTGCTTTTTTTGTATATAAAATTTATAATGTTCGTATTGAAAGAGGGTGTGTGTTTTTTGGCTGAAACAAAAAAGCAAATAGAACGTTTTGACAGTGATCCGATGGTCGGTCTGACGGCAGGGCAGGTGAGACTCAGGCAGGAACAGCGACTTACCAATCACAGTGTTGAGTCTGCGACCAAGACGACGGGGGATATTGTCAAGGAAAACGTTTTTACTTATTTCAATGCGATTTTTCTGATACTGGCGATTCTGCTGATCGCGGTCGGTTCTTTCCGTGATCTGACATTTTTGCTTGTGATCACGGCAAATGCAGTGATCGGCATCATTCAGGAGCTGCATGCAAAAAAGGTGTTGGATGATCTGACGCTTGTCGGACGGACGAAAGTACAGACAATGCGTGACGGCGTGCGTGTGGATCTTGACAGTGAGCAGCTGGTGTTGGATGATATGGTGATCCTCGGGGCGGGTGCCCAGATTCCGGCAGATGCGGTTGTCATGCGGGGCAGTGTATCTGTCAATGAGTCATTGTTGACTGGTGAATCCGATGAGATCGTCAAGCAGACAGGGGACGCGTTGCTTTCTGGTAGTTTTATTGTGTCTGGCACATGTATTGCGAGGCTGGAGCGTGTGGGGGCAGATTCCTATATTTCCAGACTGACACTCCAGGCGACCAAGAGTAAGGAAGGCGAGCAGTCGGAGATGATCCGTGCACTCGACCGTCTGGTCAAGGTCGTCGGTATACTGATCATTCCGATCGGACTGACATTGTTTATCCAACAGTATGTCATCAGCGGAAATGACCTGAAGAGTAGTGTGACAGGTATGGTGGCATCTGTGATCGGTATGATTCCGGAAGGGTTGTATCTGATGGCGACTGTGGCGATGGCAGTCAGTGCTGCACGTCTGGCGAGCAGACAGGTACTGATCCACAATATGAAATGTATCGAGACGCTGGCACGTGTGGATGTGCTCTGTGTGGACAAGACCGGAACGATCACGGAGCCGCGGATGTGTGTACAGGAGATCCTGCCGCTGGCGGAGTCTTATGAAGACCACCCGGTGGGTGAATGGCTGGCAGCATTTGTGCGGGCACAGGCGGCAGACAATATCACGATGGAGGCGCTGCAGGAGTATTACCGGAATGAGACGGTACTCGTGCGTCCACAGGCAGTACAGGGCTTTTCATCTAAGACAAAATATTCGGGTGTACAGATGGCAGGGCACAGCTTTGTGCTCGGGGCACCGGAATTTATATTACGGGATGCATACGGTGCGCAGGAGGCTGCGATCGGCGAATATGCTTCCAAAGGATACCGTGTGCTTGTATTCGCGGTGTATGATGGCATGCTGGATGGTGGACCGCTGACGGGCAGGGCAGTATCACTGGCCTATGTGCTGCTGGCGAATCCGATCCGGGAAGGTGCTAAAGAGACATTTGCGTATTTTGCCAGACAGGGCGTGCAGGTGCGTGTCATCTCAGGTGACAATCCGGTCACGGTATCAGAGGTGGCGGCGCAGGCAGGGATTGCCAATGCAGGGCGCTATATTGATGCATCTACCTTGCAGACACCGGCGGATCTGGCGAATGCGGCGACAAAATATGTGGTGTTTGGCAGGGTGACACCGGATCAGAAGCGTGCACTGGTGCATGCGATGAAAGCGAAGGGTGAGACGGTGGCCATGACCGGAGACGGTGTCAACGATGTGCTTGCACTCAAGGACGCGGACTGTAGTATTGCGATGGCATCCGGCAGTGAGGCTGCATCCCAGGTGGCACAGCTTGTGCTGATGGATTCTGATTTTTCAAAAATGCCTGCGGTTGTAGCTGAGGGGCGCAGAGTCGTCAATAATATTGAGCGCACGGCATCGTTATTTTTAGTAAAAAATATATTCTCCATGCTGCTATCGGTATTCTCGGTGTGCATGGTGCTCGAATATCCGCTGGAACCGGCGCAGATCTCATTGATCAGTATGTTTACAATCGGTATTCCCGGATTTATCATGTCATTGGAACCGAACAAGGAGCGGATACAGGGCAGGTTTATGTCCAAAGTCATACGCAAGGCTCTGCCAGCCGGACTGACAGATTTTCTGGTTGTCAGCGCGATGGTGATATTCTGTCAGGAGTTTGCAGTCAATGCGGAGGATGTATCGACTGCATGTACCATTATTGTCGCGATCGTTGGATTCATGATCCTGTACCGGATTGCATCACCGATGAACCGGCTGCATTGGATAATGCTCATTGGCGTGATCGCCGGATGGCTGCTTTGTGTGATGGAGATCAGCCACCTGTTTGCAATTAATAGTATTTCCAAGCAATGTGCGATGCTGCTCATCGTGTTTGCGATGCTCACGGAGCCGTTGCTGCGCTACCTGAGTCTGTTTGTGGAGAAAGTAACGCTGCTGTGGCGGAGAATGCGCAGAAGATACACAAAGGAGGCCAGGGGATGAGTGTGACGGCAGACAAACGGACGCTTCGAAAAAAAATGAAGGAAAAACGTGCTGCGATGACACCGGATGCCTATGCTGCACGGTCACATATGATCTGTGAGATGTTGGAACGGATGCTTGTTTTCAGGGAAGCACACCGGATCTATTGCTATGCACCGCTGCCACAGGAGGCGGATCTGTGGGAAATGATTGACCGGCTTCTGGCACGCGGCGACAGGCAGCTGGCATTTCCGCGTGTCATAGGGGCTGACGGTGAGAACCGGATGGAATTTTATGAGATCAGGAGCCGTGAGGAACTGATGGAAGGAGCCTATCATGTAATGGAACCGGTAGATGATGGGCGTGAGCCTGTGGATTGGACAGATGCACTTGTGCTCGTACCAGGTGTCGCCTTTTCAAAGGATGGGGCACGGATGGGATATGGCAGAGGCTATTATGACCGTTATCTGTCAGAACACCCGGAACTGGTACGTGTAGGGATCGCATTTGATGTCCAACTGACGGATGAATTGCCTGCGGTCTGTGAAGCGACGGATATACAGATGGACTATGTGCAGACCGAGTACCGCAGCTATGCGGCATGTGATGCGATGGATTATGATACACTGGTTGACCGCATCAGCGGCAGTAGACGGTTTGGCAAGGCACCGGGGATCACCTGTTCGCAGGCTGTCTGTGAGCTGGTTGGCCGGCCGCAGGATGAACTGCGGTTTGTACATATTGCAGGCACCAATGGAAAGGGTTCGGTTGCTGCTTTCCTGCGTGAGATCTGTATGCGGGCAGGGCTTCGTGTGGGCTGCTTTACCTCGCCGCATTTAGAGCGTTTTACAGAGCGGATACAGATCGGCCATACACAGATCGCACCGGAGGATGTCCTGCGATTCGGACGTATCGTATGGAAGGCCAATCACAGGCTGATGGTGTCAGAGGGGCTGAATCTGACGATGTTTGATTATTGTCTGGCGATTGCTCTGTTGTATTACCGGGAACAGGGTGTGGATCTGGTGATTCTGGAGACCGGTATGGGTGGCAGGCTGGATTCGACCAATATCATAGCGGCACCGCTCGTGGCTGTGATCACCGGAATCGGGCTGGAACATACGGAATATCTGGGCACTACGGTCGCACAGATCGCATCGGAGAAAGCCGGTATATTAAAAGCGGGTACGCAGGCGGTACTGATGGAGCAGCCGCAGGAAGCACTGGATGTGCTGACGGAGCGTTGCAGACAGCTGCAGGTGCCGGTGTGTATCAGTGGCAGCGTTGACGCAGATGGGCGGTATGGCGATGCACACTATGAGATTGGAATGTTTGGCAGCTATCAGCATCAGAATGCTGCGGCAGCGATAGAGGCTGCGCGGATACTTGAACAGACATTTCCACAGATGACACCGCAGGCGGTCAGGGATGGCATCCGCGATGCCAGATGGCCCGGACGGATGGAAGTTGTGAGTGAACAGCCATGGGTACTGCTTGATGGGGCACATAATGTACATGGTGTGACAGCACTCGTCCATAGTCTGCGTGACTGGAATGCACAGCAAAAATATATATTTTTCATGGGTGTGATGGCAGAGAAGGATTATGAAACGATGATCGGACAGATCCTGCCACTGGCAAAGCATATCTATACACTCACACCAGACAGCAGCAGGGCTTTGAATGCAGAGGCGCTTTGTGATATGATACGGGAAAAGGGCGGCTCGGCAGATGTGTGTCCGGACGGGCACCACATGATGGAACTCATACATGCACAGGCTGCAGACGAGAAGTGTGTGGTAGTCGGCTCGCTGTATCTGATCGGAGCAGTCAGAAAACTGTTTTTCGAGGGAAAACGCCAGATCGATGATACCTAGTACACCGAATAATAAATAACTGACACCTTGACTTGGCTGATTTTTCATCTGCTGCGTTGTCGTCAATCGACGTAGCCACCGCTACGCCTCATTCCTCCGCCTTGCATATGAAACAATCATCCGGCGTCAATGTATCAGAAACTTATTATTCGATGTACTAGTATTGCAAAGAAATGCTTACATGATAGAGAATGGGAGATCACAAAATGAGAATCACAGTAAAGGTAGGGACATCTACCCTCGCATATCCGACCGGACGGCTCAATATCCGCCGTGTCGAGGAATTGATAAAGACACTCAGCGATCTGAAAAATGCAGGTCATGAGATTATTTTTGTATCGTCTGGAGCAATCGCAATGGGCGTTGGCAAGCTGCCGCTGCGCAGCAGGCCGGACGATATACCGACAAAGCAGGCAGCAGCTGCGGTCGGGCAGTGTGAGCTCATGTACACGTATGACCGGATGTTTGACGAGTATAATCATGTCGCGGCGCAGATCCTGCTGACACGCGCGGACTTTGACCATGATGACCGCAGGCTGAATCTGGAGAATACCTTGTTCCGACTGTTGGAACTGGGGGCAATACCGGTCATTAATGAGAATGACACGATCGCGACGGATGAGATCTCAGTCGGTGATAATGATACGCTGGCAGCGATCGTGGCGCGGTGTGTTAAATCAGATCTGCTCGTATTGTTATCAGATATTGATGGATTATACACAGATGACCCGCATAAAAATAAAAATGCGCGTTTTATCTCGCGTGTAGAGATGATCACGCCGGAGATCGAGGCATTGGCCGGAGGCAGTGGCAGTACACTCGGCACAGGTGGCATGGCGACAAAGCTGCATGCGGCACAGCTGGTGACACAGGCAGGATTTGATATGGTCATCACCAATGGTGCGAGACCGGCAGTATTGTATGATATTGTAGATGGAAAAGCCGTCGGAACCAGATTTATCGGGGAGGGAAAGGTATGATGACGACACAGGAGATTCTAGAGGCAGCACGTAGTGCAAAAACACAGATTGCGCAGGCGGGTAGCGAACAGAAAAATGCAGCGCTGCGTGCCATGGCAGATTATCTGGAGGCCGAGTCAGGAGCGATTCTGACGGCGAACGAGGCGGATCTGATCACGGCAAAGGGTCAGATCTCAGAGGTGATGATGGATCGTCTGCGCCTGACAAAAGAACGCATTGCAGATATGGCAGAAGGTATCCGCCAGGTAGCGGCGCTGCCTGACCCGGTGGGCAAGATCCGCTATAGCCACAGCCGGCCGAATGGGCTGCAGATTGACCGTGTCGGCTGTCCGCTGGGAGTGGTAGCAATCATTTATGAGAGCAGGCCGAATGTGACGAGTGATGCGGCAGCACTGGCACTCAAGAGTGGAAATGCATGTATTCTGCGTTGTGGAAAAGAGGCATGGCGCAGTAGTGCCGCGATCGTGCATGCATTGAAGCAGGGACTTGCCGCAAAGAAGCTGCCGATGGAAGCTGTCAATCTGATCGAGGATACGACGCATGCCAGCGCCAATGAGCTGATGGAAGCAGTCGGATATGTCGACCTGCTCATTCCGCGTGGTGGGGCAGGATTGATCCGTGCATGCGTGGAGCATGCGAAAGTTCCCTGTATTCAGACAGGCACCGGTATCTGCCATATCTATGTGGATAGTTCTGCAGATATCGCGCAGGCAGTGGATATCGTAGAAAATGCCAAGACAAGCCGGCCGAGTGTATGCAATGCGATGGAGGTCTGTCTGGTGGCAGAGGATATCGCAGAGGCATTTTTACCTGCATTAAAAAAACGTCTGGTGGATGAGCGTATAGCTGAGGGTAAACAGCCGGTAGAGCTCCGGCTGGATGCACGCGCGGCGCAGGTCATCGATGGGACACCCGCGGGAGCAGATGATTTCGACACGGAGTTTCTGGATTATATCATGGCGGTCAAGGTCGTAGCTGGTGTGGACGAGGCGATTGCACATATTGCGGCACATTCGACCGGCCACAGTGAGTCAATTCTGACGCAGGATCAGGCGCATGCGGATCTGTTTACGAGATCGGTAGATTCTGCGGCTGTCTATGTCAATGCATCGACCCGTTTTACGGATGGCGGGGAGTTCGGTCTGGGATGTGAGATGGGGATCTCCACACAGAAGCTGCATGCGCGTGGTCCGATGGGGCTTGACGAATTGTGCAGTTATAAATATGTGATCCACGGTAACGGCCAGATCCGTTAAGGAAGATTGGTTAAGGAGGATGTATAAGGGAGGCTTCGCATGTTGGGACTTTTTATGGGAAAGCGTGAGAGTCGCCGGAGACAGGCTGGCAGATCAGGAAGCTACAGATGGCTGCGCGTGTTATGCGCAGTGCTCCTGCTTACGGCCACCGTATGTCCGGTGATGCCACAGCAGACCTATGCAGCGGCAAAGACACCGGTAGAACAGTATGGGCGGTTAGCTGTCAGGAAGGGGCAATTGGTAGACCGGAATGGCAAAGCGGTACAACTGAAGGGTGTGAGTTCACATGGTCTGTCCTGGTATCCGCAGTATATGAATGAACAGGCATTTCGCACAATGCGTGATAAATGGGGTGTACAGATTGTCCGTCTGGCGATGTATACGGCAGAATATAATGGTTATTGTACATCGGATGCCGCGAATCAGAAAAAGCTGCGCACACAGATCTATGATGCGGTAGATGCTGCAGAGAAGCTGGGCATGTATGTGATCATTGACTGGCACATCCTGAGTGATGGCAACCCGAAGACATATCAGGCACAGGCAAAGAAATTCTTCCGGACAATGGCAAAACGCTATGCGGATGCGGACCATGTGATCTATGAGATCTGCAATGAGCCCAATAGCGGTACGAACTGGAAACAGATCAAATCCTATGCGGTGACTGTGATAAAGGCCATCCGCAAATATGACAAAGACGGTATTGTACTCGTAGGCACACCGACCTGGAGCCAGGATATCGATCAGGCGGCGGCTTCGCCAATCAAAGGCTATGACAATCTGATGTATACGCTCCATTTCTATGCAGATACGCACCGTGACTGGCTGCGGGAGAGACTGGAGCGTGCGCTGAAGGCAGGTCTGCCTGTATTTGTGACAGAATATGGTATCTGTGATGCATCCGGGACAGGTGCGGTGAATCGCACCGAAGCCGGAAAATGGATGAAGCTGCTCGATAAATATAAGGTCAGCAGCTGTGTGTGGAATCTGTCCAATAAGGCAGAGACTGCCGCATTGATCAAACAGAGTTGTGACAAGACATCCGGCTGGAAGTCATCGGATCTGTCTGATTCCGGAAAATGGTTTGTGAGCATGATGAAGAAGCAGAAATCATGATCGATATGGAAGGCAGAGACGACCCTGTCAGATTACTCTGACGGGGTCGCTTTTTGCAGTGCCTGGTCGATTGCGTGTACCAGTACTGCTGAGGTATATTGATTTTCGGCCTCGTAAGTGATATCTTCCAGTGACTGCTGGTCAACAATCTGATCGCGCAGACGTTCCATGGTCGGCTCCATGAGCGGATACATGACGGCGACGCTGTCCGTCAGCTCAACGAGTGAGATATCCTTGATGCGGTTTTTGTCTACGATGACCTGTACATCGACGCTGCGGTTTTTAAAGTCGATGGTTGAGGTATAGACACCCGGTATGTAAGCAGCTGCAGCAGCCTCGGCCGGCTTTTTTTTGTCACCGCCGAACATGGTGACGAGCAGGATGATGAGTATAATACCCAGTACAGCAAAGATCGCTGTATACACCAGCTCCTTCATATGAAGCACAAGAATTTTCGTTTGTCGACTCATCGGATCGCACCTCCCTCACGTGTTTGATTCAATATATGAAAAAAATTGAAAATTATGCTTGACTTTTAAATGACCATACGGTATATTATTACTTGTGCTAAGGAACAGCACATAGAAATAGCAACATAAATAGCATCATATTTTGGATGTGCGATAGTGGCGTAGTTGGTAACGCGCGACCTTGCCAAGGTCGAGACCGCGG
>ERZ1035006.1060-NODE-1060-length-19504-cov-18.246851_pt1 | contig 19504 bp, 17 predicted proteins | sample MGYA00520694_ERZ1035006 | MGnify/ENA primary metagenome ERZ1035006 (study PRJEB33766, sample SAMN09781746) | gut metagenome | biome: gut microbiome | host: Homo sapiens | place: Madagascar | study: EMG produced TPA metagenomics assembly of the PRJNA485056 data... | reverse complement strand
TTTATATTTAACTGTTAATTCCCTCTTTCCTGTCACGGATTTTTTTTGCCATGAGCGACATTATACTACTGGTCTTTGCATGTGTCAAGACACCTGTATATTTTCTACTGCCTTCCTGCTTTAACTCCCATTACTTTTTTCATGGCATCAAAGAAGAATCTCTGCTCTTTTACAAAAAGAACTGCTTTCACTCTTTTTTCACGGTTTACTTTTTCTTATTTTTCCTCTATAATCACCATAGAGCAACCAGCTATGGGAGTTACTAAGTTTTCAGAAGGGGCAAAGTCATGGATAAAAACAAATTAAACCACAATGCTGACAGGGGCAGTGACAAACAGCAGCAGCTGTACCTAAACATCGCTTTTTTCGGTGTTTTCGCCTGTGCCGCCCTGATTTTTTTACTGCTGGCTTTTGATAAAATACCGCCAGTCAGTGAACACAAAAAAACAGAAAAAGAAACGATATCAACCGAAGCTCAGTCCGAGACCGGAACCGAGTCCGCCACACCGAAAGAAACACTTGCTGCCCAGACAAGCATCACGATCAGCCTGATGGGTGACTGCACTCTTGGCTCTGCTCCGGATTCTGACCAGTACAACAATTTTGATGCTTATCAGTCCGTATATGGTATTGATTATTTCTTCCAGAATGTGAAATCTTACCTGGAAGGGGATGATCTTTCCATTATCAACCTGGACGGTGCACTGACAACCGCTGAGAATTCAGCCAGCAAGAGCGATGTTTATAAAGGCGATCCTTCCTATGTTTCCGCACTCTCTAACAGTTCGATCGAGGCTGTCAACCTTGCCAACGATCACACCGAAGATTACGGAACCGCCGGTCTGACCGAAACACAGACCACTCTGAAAGACGCAGGGATCACGACTTTTGGCAACGACGATACCTCTGTTCTTGAGATCAAAGGCATCAAGGTCGGACTTGTCGGTATATCTGCCATTGACAAACAGGTAAGTGAATGCAGGACACAGCTGACAAATGATATCAATGCAGTAAAAGAACAGGGTGCAAACCTGATCATCGTAAATTTCCACTGGGGAGCGAACGGCGAGACAACACCAAACAGCGACCAGACAACACTGGCACACGCAGCGATTGATGCAGGGGCAGATCTGGTAGTCGGACATCATCCTCACGTTCTGCAGGGTATGGAAGTTTATAATGGAAGAACGATCTTCTACAGCCTGGGAAACTTCTGCGATGGTGCAAATATGTACCCGGACGACATGGATACCGTTATTTTCCAGCCGACCTTTACTTTCAACACAAGCAAAGAGCTGACCCAAACAACGAATTCCATCATTCCTTGCACGATTTCTTCCGACAGCACATTCAACAACTATCAGCCAACACCGGCCGAAGACAGTGAGAAGACCAGAATCGAAGAAAAAGTCAAAGAACTGAGCAATCAGATCGGAAACAGCATTTCCGGAGATAATTCCGATGCAAACAGCACCACCGAATCCGGAAACACCACGGATTCAAACAGCACATCCGGCTCAGATGGAAATACAACCGCTTCCTCTGAAAGCGAGACTTCTTCCGAGAGCGAAACTTCCTCTGAGACAAGTTCAGACGGAAGCAGCAGTGATGGCAGCGATAATTCCGCTTCTGACGGAAACGACTCCACAAAACTGTTTTTACCGGAATAAAAGAAATGTAACAAAAAGTGCATGTACGCCTTTCTTCTCGTACATGCACTTTTTCGTGCAAAATATTGATTTTTTCGTGCAAACAGCATATATTATAATTATAAAAAAGAAAGGGGATGATTTTATGGCTGGCTCTACTACAAATATCAGTATTCGGATGGATTCTGATCTGAAAGCACAAGCAGACGCACTTTTTAACGAACTCGGCATGAATCTGTCTACAGCATTCAATATTTTTGTTCGTCAGTCACTCCGAGAAGGTCGAATTCCATTTGACATTTCTCTGAATCAACCAAACAAAGAAACCGTTGCCGCTATGTTAGAAGCAGAAAGGATTGCGAAAGATCCATCCGTAAAAGGCTACAATAATCTGGATGAGTTATTTGCAGATTTGAAAGCATGAGAAAAACAAAATACACTGTCAAACCTACTACGCAGTTCAAAAAGGATTTCAAACTGGCAATGAAACGTGGTCTTAAAATCGAACTATTAGAGGAAGTAATCACTGCTCTTGCCATGGGCGAAACACTTCCAAGTAAGAACAGAGATCACGCTTTAACAGGCAACTGGACAGGCCACCGTGAATGTCACATTCTCCCAGACTGGCTGCTAATCTACCGAATTGAAGACGATGTGCTTGTTCTCACCCTGGCTCGCACCGGAACACATAACGACCTGTTTAACAAATAAAAATGTGCGGAGGTTTTAGAATGTGCAAATGAACAAATTCCCCGAAGGCACGCTCTCGCTACCTCACATTGGCAGCGGTACATAACCGACCAAAATACGGTCGCTAAGTACCGGCCATGTTCGAGTACCTTCTTGGGAATTGTTCATTTTGCACATTGCCAAAAGCTCCTGGCTTGCCTGGGGTCGCTTAAGCGGAACAATCCTTTCAGGCCAAATTACAAAACACGAAAAAACAGAGACACTGTAACGGTAGTAAATTTCCGTCACTGTGCCTCTGTCTTTTTTGTTTTGTACACAAGAAAGTTGATGCAGAAGGCTTTGGTTCTAAAACCTGTTTGCGTACACTGGCGGTGTGGAAGGCTGTTTCCTGCCAGCGTGTAAAATAATACAGCCATGATGAATTCGAAAACAAATCGCTCTGACGGTAGCAAGGATTCCGTCGTGAGGTTTGCGATGTTGCCGCCCCAAAGAGCCGCTGTCTGAGCCTCGAAGAGGCGAGTTTAGGCGAAGGGCGGCTAACACACGAGCGAACCGAACAGGAAACGCAGCGTGTCAGGAGATTGTTTTCGAATCATTATGGCGTGCTATTTTACACAACTATTTTTTTATAACATTCATTTGCACATTCCTGAACCTCCGCTGTACACTTTCGCCGATATCACAGACACGATCGGCACAGTCAGTACAATCCCCAGTGTTCCGGAAATTCCTTTTATTACTTCAATACCGATCGAATACATATTTACTACCTGAAGGTACGGCATAATGTATGCATAAATTAAGATCATCGTATTGATCGCTCCTCCGGTAAATGCGAGGATCAGTGTATTTGACATGGTACCCATCATATCTTTTCCCACATGTATCCCTGACTTAAACAGTTCTTTCGCCGTCAGCTCCGGTCTTTTATTATGGATTTCTTCTATTGTCGAGGAAATAGAAACGGCAACATCCATGACTGCTCCAAGAGATGCAATCAGGATACCGGAAAACAGTACTCCGCCTATCTGAAGTTTACTGTTCTGAGACACATACACCATCGTTTCGATATCTTCAATGTTATAACCTGTGATTCTGGTTATTTTTCCAAATACTGTCGCAAATATGCCTGCGATCAGTACGCCTGATATCGTTCCCGTCATAGCACAGATTCCTTTTTTTGTACTTCCGCAGATCAGATAAATCGAAACAATCGTCACCACGATCACCACTGCAACTGCTGCCAGGAAGGGAGAGACACCTATGTACATCAGCGGAATGTATAAGTAAATAATGCAGATAAAGGTAAAAACAAGTGCCAGCATAGATTTCAGTCCACGTTTTCCGCCAACCAAAAATAATGCCGCTCCTAAAACTGCAACGATCAGCCATATAAAATCACCTCTGTCATAGCCATAAATACTTCCTGACAGTTCATCTCCATAACTGCTCAGCTGCACGATCACATTCGTTCCCTTTTTGCAATAGGTTCCGTAAAGATAACCATTCATGTTGTTTGCTTCGCATATTTTTCCTTTATATTTTCCTGATGTGATCTCTACTTTCACATTCTGGCTTCCGCCATTGACTTCTTTGTTTACTGTGTTATCCTCTACAACCTCAACAACTTTTGCTTTTACAAAATAAAAATTATCATCCGAAAGCAAAGGAACTCTGGTTATGTTGGAATTAAATAACCAAAGTCCCACTGCGAAGATTATGAGGAAAACCACAAATATTGCATTTGAATATTTTTTCATTTTCCGAATCCTCTGTTTTATTCAAGAATACCTCTGGCATTCTTGCTGCGAGGTGCACGTCATGCATCGCATGACATATTTTTCTGTGCACCTCTGCAATCCGCCGGAGGCTATATCAGTTCTGCAACCATTTGCTTTGTGGCTCGCCGCCTGTAAAGTCGAAAGCCACCTCACATCTTATGTGTTTCGTCTGAAAATTATTTTGTTTTTACTTTAAATGTAATCTTCTGTTTTCCAAAGGAAGCCGTTACTTTTACTTTCTTTTTGCTCTTTTTCACAGCTTTCATTTTTCCTGTACTGGAAATTTTTACAACTTTTTTGTTTGAAGTTTTGTATTTTACATTCTTTCCTGTAACACCGTTGATAGTCAGGCTGAGCTGTACCGTTTTGCCTTTCTTTAAAGCAATGGTTGAACCTGCTTTTACTGTCTTCTTTCCTGCTTTCAGCTGTAATTTTGCTGTTGCAGCAGGCGTTACGTTGTTGTCTGTATTGTTGCCGTTATTATTGTTGTTATTGTCATTTACAGCATTGTTTGTTTCTTTTTTCTGCAGGTTTACTTTTGCTTCCAGAAGACTGTCATACTGATTTTCAAATTTTTTCTTTGCAATGAGCAGCTGCATATCCATAGTCTTGTCCAGTAAAGTTGAGAATCCAGCTTTTAAAGCAGTGCTGTCGCCTCGTTTATAATCACCCTGAGCATAGCCATAGTAATTCAGCATATCATTTGCATTATCTGCATCATTTGTCTTATCATATACGGCTGCCAGCTGTGCTGCACCTTTATCCTCTGCTGTATATTTCATCAGGTCTTCGGCTGCTGCAATTTCGCTCTGCAGTTTATTCCAGGATGCTTCTGTATAACCATCGTTTTTGATTTCTTTTGCCTGTGCGATCAGATCCTTCATGGAAACCTTTTCGCCTGTTTTGTAGAGTGTATAATCATCTGCATATTTGTTTCCATTGTAATCGTATGTTTTGATAACGATGGATTCATCCGAAAAATCAATGGTTGAGAATGTCGGAATCTGTGTGTTGGAACGCTCTGCGATGTAATACTGTTTTGTGGTTGCCAGTTTATAGAACTTACTTCCTGATGCAGAACCGGCTGCAATGTAAAGTGTTCCTTCCGGATTGATTGCTACAGAATCATCATACTGGATCGCTGTTCCGTCTGCCATCAGATAGGATCTTGCATAAGAATGATCATGTCCGGTTAAGCACATATCAATACCGAACTCATCCATCAGCGGTGCAAACAGTGCTCTTAAGTTTGCTCCGTCTGTGTCAGAGTGCGGCTGACCGGAACCATAGATGTCGTGATGGAACATAACAACTTTCCATTTCGCATCCGGATTGCTTTCCACTGCTTTTTTCAGAAGTTCTCTGTGTTCAACGGTATTTCTGTTGTTGCTGTTCAGGCTGATAAACAGTACGTTTCCATAGCTGAAGTAATAGTCAGAACCGGAGTTTGTGCTTCCAAGTCCGTCTTCTGAATTCGGATTATTGTAGTGATATTTATAATCGGTTCCTTTACTCTCGTGGTTACCAATGGTTGTTGCCAGCGGAAGCATTCTCAAAAGAGCCGGGTAAGTGAAACCTGCATACTCGCTTTCTCTTACATTCTTACCGTCTGAGCTGTCTGTTCCGGAATAATCGATCTGATCTCCTGCTGACAGAATAAAGCTTGCATTTGGTGCTGTGGTCTGTGCCTGCTCCAGTGTTTTGTTCCAGTTAAAAGTATCTACTGCGATATTAAGATCATCTGCGGTTCCCTGACCCTGTGATCCGGATGCTCCGATCTGCGGGTCACCTACGAGAATCGTCTGAAAGTTTGTTGTCTTTTTTGTTGTATAGGACTGAACCTCGCTCCAAGCAGGATTTTTTACATCATCGGTATAGCTGTAATAATAGGTTGTATTTTCTTCAAAAAATCCTTCAACCGTAACTTTATTGGATGCTTTATATGTATTTTTCTGATTCGAACGATTGATCTCCGTTGCCGTTCCTTTAAATTCCTGTGCATCGCTCAAATCTTCTTTTTTTCCGATTTTAACTGCCGGCTCACCTTTTTCCAGGCTGTACCATGCAAATCCCAGATCTTTTGCTGTTTTACCAGGTGTTAAAATAATTTTTGCTGAATTATAAGATTCACCATCGCCGATGAGATTTCCCTGATCATCTTTTTTATTCCAAACGGTATCTTTCCAGGTGGTATAATCTGAAATATTCTGTGTATCTGAAAATAATGTGCTGCTTGCACTTGTCTCTCCGTATGCAAAAACATTGACCGGTGTGGATGTTGCCGCTACTGTTACTACCATTGCTGCAGCGATAATCTGCAAAGCTTTCATTTTTTTCATATTTTTTATTCTCCTCTGCCTTCACAGGCTCTTTTTAAATGCATTTTGATTCTTTTATTGATAAGTCTTATCATTTGGTAGTATACAGTTGTTATGTAAAGACAATTTACGGATGTGTGTAAAATCTAAGTAAATTTAACTTTCTTTTTTTCCCGCAATTCTTTAAAAAAATCACTTAGCATGGTGCTGCATTCTTCCTGAAGAACTCCTTTTGTCAGTTCCACCTGATGATTAAACCGATCCATCTGCAGGATATTCAGCACCGAACCGGCACAGCCAGCTTTTGGATTCATGCTTCCGATGACCACCCTGGATACTCTCGCCTGAACGATTGCCCCGGCACACATCTGGCATGGTTCTAACGTAATGTACATCGTACATCCTTCCAGTCTCCAGTCCCCAAGTTTCTTACTTGCCTTTTTGATCGCATTCAATTCTGCATGCGAAAGCGTATTTTTATCGGTGTTTCTGCGATTGTAACCACGTGCGATAATTTTATCTTCATAAACGATCACACAGCCAATCGGGACCTCATCCAGTGCTTTTGCTTTTTTCGCCTGTCGGATAGCTTCCTTCATATATTTTTCGTCTGTTGTCATATTTTTCTTTTGCCTTTCTGTAAATGTGGTATACTGAAAATATCATTTTTATACAAATTCAAGTCGAACACACGTGAGACTTAGCACGCGATTCCGGTCATCTCTGGCTAATATTTACCTGACAGAATCGCTGTGTATACATTGATTTTTTGCAATTTTAATTCCCGGAGGTTTTTATGAATATTCATGGTTTTATTACGTTAACTTTATTAGATTACCCGGAACACCTCGCTGCTTCCATCTTCCTTGGCGGCTGCAATCTGCGATGCCCTTTCTGTCAGAATGGAAACCTTGTCCTTTCACCGGAAAATGAACCTTCCATCTCCGAAGAAGAAGTGCTTGCCTTTCTCAAAAAAAGAAGCGGTATTCTCGAAGGTGTCTGCATCAGCGGCGGTGAACCTACGCTGTATCGCGAACTTCCGGATTTTATATCAAAAATCAAGGCTCTTGGATATCTTGTGAAATTGGATACAAACGGAACAAATCCGGAAATGCTTCGTTTTCTTTATGAAAATCATCTTCTTGATTATATTGCCATGGACATCAAAACGCAACCGGAACAATACGCAAAAGTTTCCGGGCTGCAGCCGGATACTGCAGGCACACAGAAACTTCTGCAAAATATCAATCTTTCAAAAGAATATATTATGTCCTGCGGCATAGATTATGAATTTCGCACAACCGTTGTAAAGGAACTGCACGACGAGGAAGCTTTCAGAGAAATCGGAGCATGGCTTTCCGGCTGCAGCCGCTATTATCTGCAGCCTTACCGGGAATCCGAACACATCCTTGCTTCCATGCAAAATCCGGAAAGCTGTTTTCATGCACCGGATACGGAATCTCTGCATCGTTATATTGAAATTTTAAAAAATACTATTCCAAATGCAGAATTACGTGGAGAAGATATTTAATATAAATTTTTGCACCAGTAACCAAAGGTCTGTTCTTTTATTTCCGATGTCCGGTCTGCTTTTGCTCTGCGAAATTCAGGAAATCCGAACATTTCTGCCATATTTTTTTCGCCATAAAATCCAGGGATGCCAAGAACATAGCCTCCCTCTTTACTTTTTCCTATCAGCAGATGCTGATGCTGGTAATATCCATGCATCAGAAAACTGTTGCTTCCCTGCCGCAGACCTTTCTGCCAGAGAATTTTTAAGTCCGATGGCTGAATGCGAATTGCATCTTCTATCTTTTCATCCTGCACCGGCTGAAAATGTATATAACGTGCTGTAGCACGATTCCATCTGGTATCCGTTCCCGGCTCGCAGCCTTGACATTTGTTTTCTGTTTCTGCACTTTTTATTCTGCTCTCACTTTCAGATTCTTCCACTGTTTCTTTTGGTGGTATTTCTTCATCTGTTTCTTTTGGTATTTCTTCTGCCACTTCTTTTGAGAATATTTCTTCCTGCATCTCTTCTGATGTGATTTCCGGCTCCGCTTTCACATGTTCCGGTATATCCAGATTTATATTCTCTTCTGATAACTCTGGTTTTTCTGCTTGTTCTATTTCTTCTTTCGTTGCTTCTGATACTTCTTTTGATTCATTCTCTACGGTTTCTTCCTGCAATTCCTGATCAGCTTCTGACTCTGTAGATTTTTCGCTTTTTTCGTTTTCCTTAATCCCAACATTTTCTTTATCTGTTTCATTTTCTTCAACGGCTTCTTTATCTGTTTCACTCTTTTTGACATTTTCTTCGTCTGTTTCTGCCTTTATTTCTTCTGGTTTCCCAAGATTTTCGATCGCAATTGGCTCATCATCGAAAACGGTCATCCAGTTTCTACCGCTCTGACTTCGGATATAGATTCCACAGACTTGTTCAAAACGACAGGATTCTTCCACAAACGGTTCTTCTGGAACGGTAAAACGCCGGTCAAATCCACTGCCCTGTGTCTGCCCTTCTCCGATTAAGAGAATAATAGGATTGTTTTTTCTGCTCTCTTTTGGCTGTCGCACAATTCCGAATACTTCTGTTTTTCCATCCAGCATTCTTACATTTTGAATATGTATCTGGATACGGCAGATGCCATTCCGCAATTCTATTTTTGCAAACCCTGCATTCTGTATTTTCTTTCCATTTACATATTCATAAATATAAGCCACAAAACGATGATAATCTGCCATTCATCTCGTCCTCCACAGGTCTTGATTCTCTGGTGTGATTATATGCTCGTTTTGTGGCTCATATGCAAGGCAGATATCTCTGCCCTCTGTATCACTGAACGGTAACCATTTTTTCTGGTTCTTTTATATTCTTGCTACTCCTGTTTCTCTTGCAACTTTTGCAACTGCCGCAGATACTGCTTCTTTTACTCTCGGATCAAATGGATCCGGAATAATGTAATCTGCCCTCAGTTCACTTTCATCGATCAGGTTCGCGATCGCATGTGCTGCCGCTGCGTTCATCGGATCATTGATATCTTTTGCACGTACATCCAGTGCACCGCGGAAGATTCCTGGGAATGCCAGTACGTTATTGATCTGATTCGGGAAGTCACTGCGTCCGGTACCGACTACGGCTGCTCCTGCCTTCATTGCCAGATCCGGCATGATTTCCGGAACCGGATTTGCCATAGGGAACAGGATCGGATCTTTTGCCATGGTCTTTACCATTTCTTCCGTTACGGTTCCCGGTGCGGATACTCCGATAAATACATCTGCACCTTTCAGTACGTCAGCAAGACTTCCTGCCTGTTTTTCTCTGTTGGTGATCGCTGCCATCTTTGCTTTTTCTTCATTCAGACCTTCTCTGCCTTCATAGATGGCACCCTTGCGGTCGCACATGATAACATTCTTCAATCCAAGCTCGATCAGCAGTTTGATGATCGCACTTCCGGCTGCTCCTGCACCGGACATAACTACTTTGATATTTTCGATTTTTCTTCCGGTAAACTTCAGTGCATTCAGCAGTGCTGCTGCTGTTACAACGGCCGTTCCATGCTGGTCGTCATGAAATACCGGAATGTCGCAGCGTTCTTTTAGTTTTCTTTCAATTTCAAAGCATCTCGGTGCAGAAATATCTTCCAGATTGATGCCTCCGAAACTTCCGGCAAGAAGTGCCACAGTATTGACGATCTCGTCTACATCTTTGCTGCGAATGCAAAGCGGAAAAGCATCTACATCGCCAAATTCTTTAAACAAAGCACACTTTCCTTCCATAACCGGCATACCTGCCTCCGGTCCGATATCTCCAAGTCCGAGTACTGCTGTGCCGTCCGTTACGACAGCCACCAGGTTTCCTCTTCTTGTATACTTATAAGACAAATCAACGTCTTCTGCAATCTTCAGGCAAGGTTCCGCAACTCCCGGTGTATAGGCCACTGCCAGATCTTCCGGTGTCTCAATTTTTGCTCTGCTGATCACTTCGATTTTTCCATTCCATTTTTCATGCTGATTTAAAGCAAATTCTTTTTTATCCATTTTTATTTTCCTTTCTTTTCCGGATACAATTTGCATAGTAATTCTGTACTCTTATCATTACCAGATGACGGTCTGTTTACAACCATCTTTATCAAATCTGCATGAACACCTGACGTTTTCTTTTCTCACCCGTAACTGTTCTGTATCTTTACAGCTACTTTCACCCTTTAATAACCTGTTACACGAAATCCTTTTTCACCTGGCTGCAGCGGCATACGCCTTGCTTCTATGTCTGTGATCCGTATGGATCTGGCTTCATAGAGGCGGGCAAGGAGGCGGTCTATATCAGAATCCCGTCCCTGTACTTCCATCTCGACCCTTCCGTCACAAAGGTTGCACACCCATCCGGTCAGCCCGAGATCATCGGCGGCATACTTCGCCTGATAACGAAATCCTACCATCTGCACATCTCCGGAAAAATAAAAATGTTTTCTTACTTTATCCTTCATAGACTTTCTCCTTTGCCTCTGCCTGATTTTTCATTCTGTATAAAACAGTTATAATTTATGCCTTAATATTTTCCAGCACTTTTATCAGATAATCCCACATACGTGCGGTAGAAGAAATGGAAAGAACTTCTTCTGTTGTATGGATATCCTTCATGGTCGGTCCAAAGGAAACTGCATCCAGACCTTCGATCTTCTCATAGAAAAGACCACATTCCAGACCTGCATGGATCGCTTTTACTTCCGGTCCGTCTCCGAACAGCTCTTTGTAAGAATCTACCATAATGTCACGCAGTTTGGATTCTTTGCGGTACTCCCATGCCGGGTAGTCGCCCTCTGTCACACAGTCTCCGCCCAGGAATTCGCTGAGGTAGCAGACCTTTGCAGTCAGTGCATCTTTTGCACTGTCAATGCTGCTTCGCACACTGCTGACAATTTTGCATTCTTCTTCGTTCAGCATCAGAATACCAGGATTGATAGATGTCTCTACCAGTCCTTCGATGGAACCGCTCATTTTCTGGATGCCATATGGCATCTGTACCAAGAAGAAAATAATCTTTTCCTGACTTACCTGCTCCAGGGCTTTTTCGGTTGTCTCACCGATTTTTTTCACAGTCACGGTAATGCCTTCATCGGTTCCGGTATATTCCGTTCTCCAGTCATTCTGAAGTTTCTCTGCTGCAGCAAAAATTGCTTCTTCTGCTTCTTTATCTGCAACAAAAACAGCTTTTGACAGTCTCGTGATCGCATTGTCCTTTGTGCCGCCTTCCAGTGCTGTCAGGCAGAACGGGATATCCTGTTCCAGTGTAAATAAAGCCTGTCCGATCAGTTTGTTGGAGTTTGCTCTGTTTTTATCAATCTCTGCTCCTGAATGTCCGCCGTTCAGTCCGGAAATAACCAGCTCATATTTTTCTCCGCTTACCTCCTGATATCTGACCGGAATCGTTGTGATCGCAGAAAGTCCGCCTGCACAGCTTACCCACAGATAGCCTTCTTCTTCGGAATCCATGTTGATCAGGTATTTACCTTTCAGCTGTGAGCAGTCCAGAGCTTTTGCTCCGAGAAGTCCTACTTCCTCATCTGTTGTGATAACCACTTCCAGTGCCGGATGTTTCAATGTATCATCATCAAGGATTGCCAGTGCATATGCAACTGCAATTCCGTCGTCTCCGCCAAGTGTTGTTCCGTTCGCAGTAACATAATCGCCTTCGATCATCAGATCCAGGCCATCTTTTTCAAAGTCGTGTGTGGAATCTGCTGTTTTTTCGCAGACCATATCGCAGTGTCCCTGCAAAATAACGACTGGTGCATCTTCGTATCCTGCGGATGCTGCTTTGCGGATCACAACATTGTTGCTGTCATCCTGACTGCACTCCAGGTTACGTTCTTTTGCAAACTGTACCAGATAATCACTGATCTGTTTTGTATGATAGGAACCATGTGGAATTTTACAAAGCTCCTCAAAATAATAAAATACTTTTTCCGGTTTTAAACCACTTAAAACACCCATTTTCATTTCCTCCAGACATTTTTATTGTCGTCCGAATCCAGACAGCACTTCCATTGTATAATTAAATATTTTCTGATACGTTTCCGCATCAAAGTGTACGCCGTCCTGTGTGGAATATCCACTCTCCAGCAGATAGGAATTTGTCTCTATCCAACCAGTCTCTGACGGAAGATTATTATAAAGAATATTGTTAAAATTCGCAATATCCTCATTGGAAATATACGGATGGTTTTCTACCGGATTTACCGACATATAGTAGACTTCGGCTCCTTTTTCCATCCACTGAGGAATTTTCTCTTTCAGAAGATCAATATATCCCCATGCATTTCCAAGATCGTTGACTCCCATATTGATAATGATCACAGATCCCTGCGTCACTGACTCATCAATCTCTCCAACGGCAGTATCCTGAAACCAGGATAATCCCGCTGAAACCTGACCGATCCACACGCAGCCGGAATCTCCGACTGTTTCATGCATGCCGACCGTCCTGGAATCTCCGACAAAAATATACTGCGTCACATCAAACGATGTCTCGCTGCTCTGCTCTTCCGTTTGTTGTTCTGTCTCTGCCTCCTGCGTCTGTTCTGTTTCCACTTGCTGCGTCTCTGTCTGTTCTTCTTTTTCCGACATTATTTGTGTTGCTTTGCTTACTGCAACAGCATTGGTACGGATACAGCTGAAATTGTATTCTTCCAGACAATCCCACGCCATATCCAGCAGCACTTCTCTTGTCGGTGTACCAAGCGGTGCCTTCGCCCCGGCTGTAAATGCCGGAATAAAAAGGCAGCACAGAAGCAGAATCCATCTGCTAAACTTTCTTTTCTTCATGATCACATCATTCCAGTTCAAATGCTCCTGTATAAAGCTGATAATATTTGCCTTTTTCGGCGATCAGCTTATCGTGAGATCCTCTCTCAATAATACGTCCCTGCTCCAGCACCATTATAACATCAGAATTTCGTACTGTCGACAGTCTGTGTGCAATAACAAATACGGTACGTCCTTTCATCAGAGCATCCATACCTCTCTGTACGATTGCCTCTGTTCTGGTATCAATCGAAGACGTAGCCTCATCCAGGATCATAACAGGCGGATCAGCTACCGCTGCTCTTGCGATTGCGATCAGCTGACGCTGTCCCTGTGAAAGGCTTCCGCCATTTCCTGTGATCACCGTATCGTAACCATTCGGAAGCAGTCGGATAAAGTCATCCGCATTTGCAAGTTTTGCTGCTGCATAGACTTCCTCATCCGTTGCATCCAGTTTTCCGTAACGGATGTTTTCCATGATCGTTCCGGTAAACAGGTTTGTTTCCTGCAGAACCACACCAAGAGAACGTCTCAGGTCTGCCTTTTTGATCTTGTTGATATTGATGTCATCGTAACGGATCTTTCCGTCAGCCAGATCATAGAAACGGTTGATCAGGTTTGTGATCGTTGTTTTTCCGGCTCCGGTAGAACCTACAAACGCCACTTTTTGTCCCGGTTCTGCATACAGACTGATATTGTGGAGCACGATCTTTTCTTCATTATAACCAAAATCTACATCATAGAACCGCACTTCGCCACGCATTTTTGTGTAAGTCAGCGTTCCATCGCCATGCGGATGTTTCCATGCCCACAGTCCGGTTCTTTCTTTTGATTCCGTCAGCTCACCGTTCTCGTCATATTTTGCATTGACCAGTGTAACGTATCCTTCGTCCACTTCCGGCTCTTCATCCATCAGTTTAAAAATACGTTCTGCTCCGGCAAGTGCCATGACAACCATATTCAGCTGATTTGAAATCTGACTGATCGGATTCATAAAGCTTCTGCTCAGCTGCAGGAAAGATGCAATCGTACCGACCGTCATACCGCCCACGCCGCCAAGAGCCATTGTGCCTCCGATTGTTGCCAGCAGCACATACTGTAGGTTTCCGAGGTTACCCATGATCGGCATCAGGATATTTGCGAAACTGTTTGCTGCGGATGCATCCTTGCATAATTCTTCGTTTTTCTGGTCGAAAATCTCTTTTGCTTTCTCTTCGTGACAGAATACTTTGATAACTTTCTGTCCGTTGATCATCTCTTCGATATAACCATTTACATCACCAAGAGCTTTCTGCTGACGTATAAAATAATAACCACTCTTTCCGGCAACACGGCCTGTCACCTGAAGCATGATAAATACAAAGCAGAGTACAAAAATGGTAAGCTGCCAGCTTGTGAAAAGCATGGCAAAAAACACAGAAATAATTGTGATCAGAGAGGAGAACATCTGCGGGATACTCTGTGCAAGCATCTGACGCAGCGTGTCCGTATCGTTCGTATAATGGCTCATAATATCGCCATGTGTATGCGTATCAAAATAACGGATCGGCAGTGTCTGCATATGTTCGAACATCTCGTCTCGAATACGTTTTAACGTTCCCTGTGCGATACTTACCATCGTTCTGTTGTAAAATAGGCAGGCAAGGATTCCCACTGCGTAAATACATCCCATGATCAAAATGGAACGGAACAGCGGTGCAAAGTCCGGTGTGGCTGCCTGAAGCAGCGGTGTGATATAACTGTCGATCAGTGTCTGCAGATACAGTGAGCAGGACACCATGGCAAGTGCATTGACTACGATACAGATCAGGACAGCAACAAAACGCAGTTTATAATGTCCGATATAAGACATCAATCTTTTTACAACATCTTTATTTACTTTTGCCATTCCTTCCGGTCCTTTTTTGTTATTCGGCTGTCTCATCTTCGCTTCCTCCTTTCACCTGAGAATAGTAAACCTCCTGATAGATCTCATTGGATGCAAGCAGCTCTTCATGCGTGCCAACCGCAGAAATATGGCCTTTATCCATAACAATGATCTTGTCCGCATCCTGTACCGATGAAATACGCTGTGCGATGATGAATTTCGTTGTATCCGGGATTTCCTCACGGAATGCCTTTCGGATCAACGCATCTGTTTTCGTATCTACCGCACTGGTAGAGTCATCCAGAATCAGGATTTTCGGTTTTTTCAGAAGTGCTCTTGCAATACAGATTCTCTGTTTCTGACCGCCGGATACATTGCTTCCGCCCTGCTCAATGTAAGTATCGTATTTATCCGGAAATGTCTGGATAAAATCGTCAGCCTGGGCGAGCTGACAGACATGAATCAGCTGTTCATCTGTCGCATTTTCATTTCCCCAGCGTAAGTTTTCTTTGATCGTTCCGGAGAACAGCACATTTTTCTGAAGAACCATCGCTACCTGATCACGCAGAACTTCCAGATCATATTTTCTTGTGTCCAGACCGCCTACTTTCAGGCTTCCTTCGGTGACATCATAAAGTCTCGGGATCAGCTGAACCAGCGTTGTCTTTGCAGAACCGGTTCCTCCGATGATACCAACCGTCTCACCGGATCTGATATTTAAATTAATATCAGAAAGACAGATCTTATCCTTTTTCCCTGTGTAGCTGAAGCTTACATGATCAAATACAACGGAACCGTCTTTTACTTCTGTTACCGGAGATTCTCCATTTGTAAGGTCGCTTTTCTCATCAAGAATCTCTACAATACGCTCTGCAGATGCTCTGGAAATAATGATCATAACAAATACCATCGACAGCATCATAAGACTCATCAGAATCTGCATCGCATAAGCAACGAGACTCATCAGCTGACCGGTAGACATACCATTTACCGGATCATTTCCGGTTGTAACGATCAGTTTTGCACCAAACCAGGAAATCAGGATCATACATGCATACATGCAGAACTGCATCAGCGGCATATTGAATGCGATCAGTTTTTCTGCAAATGTAAAATCGTTATAAATCGATGTGGAAATTTTTTCAAATTTCTCAATCTCATGATCCTCACGGACATAAGATTTCACAACACGGATTCCGTGAAGATTTTCCTGCACAACATTGTTCAGTTTATCGTAAGTTTTGAAAACTTTTTCAAATACCGGATGTGCATGTGTCATGATCAAATACAGTCCGATACCAAGGATCGGAGCTGCTGCCAGGAAAATCACTGCCATCTCGGAATTTACCTGAAATGCCATAAACATAGAAAAAACAAGCATGATCGGTGCACGAACCGCCATACGGATGATCATCTGATATGCATTCTGCACGTTGGTAACGTCCGTTGTCAGACGCGTTACGATACTTGCCGTTGAAAATTTATCAATATTGGAAAAAGAAAAATTCTGTACATTGTAATACATATCCTTTCTCAGGTTCTTTGCAAATCCGGCAGATGCCCGTGCGGCAAATTTACCGGAAAGCACACCGAACATCAGTGAGATCATCGCTGTGACAGCAAGCAGAATACCCATCTTCCAGATATATCCCAGGTTCTGTGCCTGAATACCGTAGTCGATCAGTCTTGCCATCAACATCGGAATGATCACTTCCATGATTACTTCAAGCGTGACCATCGCCGGAGATAAAAGGGAATCCTTCTTGTACTCACGGATGCTCTTCATCAGTTTCTTAATCATGATTGATTAGCCTCCTTATTATCTTTTTTTGCATAACATTTGTTTTTCATCGAACATTTTAAATCTTCTGTGAGGTTCTCACGAATCTTCTTTGTCAGCTGAAACAGACAGTCAATATCGTCCGCTGTCATATCCTTTACCAGCAAACGCTCCATTCTCTGGATATGCTGTATTACAAGCTGACTGGCTTCATCGCCTTTTTCTGTCAGGACAATTTTCTTCAGTCTCGCATCCCCGGGATAAGACTGCATCTCAATATAGTCATTCTGCTCCATCTTCTGCAAAATACCGGCAACAGTAGAGCGTGTAAGGCAGAAACGCTTCACGATATCCCGCGGAAAAATGTCCTTTTGAGGATTTTCTTTAATATACTTTATAATCCCGCCCTGAACATACTGGAGATCATAAATTCCACTTTTTTTCTTATCATACTCAATTTTTCGATATAAAAGATTGGATAATGACAAGATTTCTCTGCCCACTTCACGTTTTTCTCCAAAATCCATTTTCGCTTCACCTCCCGTCCGATTGTTCGTCGTCGAACAATTATAAGGCGAATAAAATTTTTTGTCAATCATTATATCGCACCAATTTTTTCATCTGAAATCAAATATTTTTGGAAGCATACTTTACATCTTTGCCGCAAAATATTTTTGGATACCGTCACAAATCGATTCTGCTGCCTTCTGCTGATAGGTATCTGTAATTAAAAGTGCTGCCTCCCTCTCATTCGACAGAAAACCGCATTCCACGATCACCGCCGGAGCTTCACTCCGTTTCAATATGTAGTACGTGTCATTTGCCTTGATTTCCCGCGGTCTTTCGATCTGCAGCTCTTTATTCATAACATTCTGAATACATCCGGCGATCTCCTTGCCCTCTGCCGAAGTCGTATAATAAAAAACCTGAGGTCCCGATACATACTCCTCCGTATAACTGTTCTGATGAACACTGACCGCCATCGCCGGTTTTGTCTCCCTGATCTTTGCACACCGGTTTCTCATATCCGTGCTCTTTTTCTTTCCCTGCTCCGGTCCCTTTACACTTTCGTCCGCCTCCCGCGTCATCACAACCTCAAATCCCGCCTTCTCCAGACAAACTTTTAGCTTCTTTGCAATCGCCAGATTGATATCCTTTTCCTTCGCCTGATTGATTCCAATCTTCCCCGGATCATCACCACCATGCCCCGCATCAATCAAAATAACCTTCTTCTCCACACTGCCGGAAGCCGGAAGTACATTTTTTACTCCGCCCGTAAAAAGCAGAATTGTACACGCCAGCACAAGAATTCCCATCCATACTTCCGCAGGGATATTTTTCAGCCGCAGATCATACATCAAAACCGTCACCCATTTTTGGACTCTTGTGACAGTTTATTCAGAAAGAAACCCATTTAAGAACCGGTTCAGGGAAAATCATGGTTACCTGGCACTGATAGAAGCGAACGTCTTCTCCGACTAAAATAAAAAATCTCTGCAAGAGCTCCTGCCATAAGTCGCTCCTGCAGAGGGGAAATGTTCATTTAATCCAGTGCCTGTTCAAACTCCTGAACGGTATTTGCCTTTAATGCTTTTGTAAACCAAATATCCAAAAGATCTACATCCGGTTCTTCTTCGATTCTTTTCCTCGTCTTTTCATCCACGCCTCCTTTCATTTCCAGCACACGTAAAATAAATTCCACTCTGCTGGCTTTCTTTTCCTCTTCCCTTCCAAGCTCAATTCCTTTCGCAATGCCCATCTTTTCCAGTCTCTCTGCTACATCACACATACTATGCACCTCTTTCTTTTTCTTGAACATTTCTTTATAACGGTCGTCACCTGTCATTACCTGCAACAGTTTTAACACTTCATCTACATGCTTTATTTCCGTCGGATCATCTGGTATATAATCTTTGTTCTTTCTTTTTTTCACAAAAAAATTTGCTACGATTCGAAAATCACTCTGAAATCTTTCTATTTCTTCCTCTGTCAGCCATGCGATCTCAAACACCTGCATACTGTAGTCATTTACAAACTTATCCAGTCCTTCTGGTATTTCCATCAAAGATTTAATATTTTTTTCGCTGTTCCAGTGTCTGTCCGTTCCAAAGTACAATACAATTGTCACAACCGGAAGAATCTTTTTCCTTTCTTCCAGCAACTGACTGCGGTACGCTGTCCCATCATATCCTATTACGCGAAACGGCATATTTTTCTCCACAACGCTCTGATTCTCAATACCGCAGATTGCCAGCTCCACTTCTTTTTCTTTCCAATACTTTGCTACGTCTCGTTCCAGTTCATGCACTTTTTCATCTTCCGCTTTGTACTGTGAATGGATTGACGTATTTTCCAGTGCTTCCGGCAGGATTCTCTGTTCTCCAGCAAAAAGTAATCCATTCATAATATCCGCAAAAACATCATTATAATCTGCCAGAATCTTTTCTGTAATATCCTTTTCTCCCATAGCTTCTCCTTTTCTTTTGTTCTTTTTACGTGAAGAAGCCACAGGATGTAAGTTTTTCCCTCAAATAATATTTCAGGTAATACTTCCTACTGTGAACTACCCATTGTCTAAAGCCAATGGGCTTCCTGCTTCGCAGACCTCGCAA
>ERZ1035006.1058-NODE-1058-length-19529-cov-23.746945_pt1 | contig 19529 bp, 12 predicted proteins | sample MGYA00520694_ERZ1035006 | MGnify/ENA primary metagenome ERZ1035006 (study PRJEB33766, sample SAMN09781746) | gut metagenome | biome: gut microbiome | host: Homo sapiens | place: Madagascar | study: EMG produced TPA metagenomics assembly of the PRJNA485056 data... | reverse complement strand
ATTTCGCTTCTTGTACTACTTTATCTGTCTTATGTAAATCTTTTCAAAGAACTCTCTCCATAAACTTGGCTGCGCCTCGGCAATTGAAGCAAGCTTCATTGCGCTCGACTTACACAAGTTTTCTTTATCGCCTTCTTCCTATCGGTATCTCGCTTTATTTAGCTCTTACTTTAAGTTCGAAAGCGGATGCAAAGGTAACACTTTTTCTCATACTACCAAAACATTCTGATAATAAATTTGCAAACAAATCGTCTTTTAACATTCGTTTACAAGATATACATTATAATATATATAGTTATCGGAAGTTATGGTTACGCCCCACTGCATAGGTGTATTATCTTACACTTAGCTTGAATGTCTTGCTCTGTCCATCCTTAGTTTCAGCCTTTACAATAAACAAGCCACAACCAATATTTTTGGTCCAATATGCTTGATTAATGTCTAAAGCCGATGTTACGAGCAAGCCTTCGGCATTGTATATACGCACATTAGCAATAGCTATATTAGGTGAACTCACCGTTATAGTACCGCTAATAGGCGAGAAACACTTGATATTAGCCTCATCATTATGTTGCTTCAAGTTGTAAGTCGATGTGGTGATGTAGTATCTACCATGCTCATTAGCCATAATAGATATTGGAGCATCGGCAGAAGTGAAAGTTCCCATCTTGGCATCAAACACAAACAGCTTATCAGTAACATAGCGGTTTGCTGATATTTCAACATTAACAGCTGCTCCATTACTCATCACCTTTCCATCCTCCTTAGCAATGATGCCCAACGGCAGGAAGTTGATGTTTGAGAGTTTGTTAAGAGCAGCAGCCTGATTGCCCGCGACAGTATACACTTGCGGAACATCTTCAATATCAGAGTTGTTAAGCAACTCAACATCCTCATCATCAACAAATTCGTCGTCGGCATCATTGCAAACCACAACCTTAGCTGTAGAACACAGATTATCATTATTAACTACATTGATATATACTGCAGCAGGTTCCTGTACAGCAGTACCACCAGATATCCAGCGGTCTGTAGTCATCATCAAAGTAAAGTTAGCTTGACTAACCGTCTCGCCCTCCTTAACCTTCACAAAGAAGCCTTGCATTGGCTCAATGATATAATCTTGACTGCGGTTGTATGTACCCTCTGGCACGCTATGTGCCTTAAGAACACCATCTACTAAAGTCCACACCTTACGCTCAAAGCTCGGGTTTCCGTTTAGGAATCGATACATACTAAGCGATGCTGTATACGGATTGCCCACTATGTAGTAGCGATTATTGCTATGAGTGTTGGCTGTGAGAGGCTGAGAGAATTCTCCCAACAAGCCAGGCGTATTAGATGTTTCGATGAGTAGCTTATACATCAAAGGCTTGTCGATACTCTCCATTGTTTTTAAATTTGGTGTGCCATCAGCATTGTAATAGAAATTATCTTTATACAGCATCGGCAAACGGAATAACCACTTTGGAGCAACATTCCTATAATCGTCACCAGCTCTCATAGCAAAACCTTTACCATCCTCATACTTTTCGTTCATCTTATTGAAAACATGGCTCCAATATAGCGAGGCTACAGTCATAGAAGTGTCAGAGATGGTATCTATGCGCTGAGTATTATTATCATAATCGTATGCTTCATATTTCTTATTAAGTTCCAAAATCTGCTCGCCACTTCTATCCCAGTTGCGTTGATAAACAGGAGCCTTTACGCGGTCGTTTCTTGTAAAAGCGTAGTTGATTTCAGTGAAAGCCTTCGCATCCTCTATACCATTTGTAATCTCCGAAGAAGAATCTTCGTAAGGCACAAAGAAGTCGCCCGCATATACATCCTTCAATGGTGTCGAAATAATATTCCATTTATTCTGAGTCACCTCTTTCTCCACATACGCCTTATTATATATAAGGTATTGTTGGTTGAGCAGCTCTGCTCGTGCCTTGAAGAATATCTGGTCGCAGAGGTTACCATGGAAAGTCTCGCATTTAAACGTTCCATTTCCGTCTGTCGAATGGTCGGCAGTATTGTCGTTCCATGACACAACAAAGTCGTATGCAATACCCGATGTAGCCTCCTCGCCTTTAAAGTTTGTCAACTTCGTAGCGATATCGTTACCCACACGGTATACGATATTGCCAAGTCCTGGATATACCAACTTGTTTTCAGGTATAACAACCTTCGAGAATTTCATTGGCGTATAAGCCTGTTGTCTCGTTAGGTTTGTTTTAGTATAATCCTGGTTGTCATAAGTTGCCTCGCCATAGTCTTCATAAGTTTTGTCGAATAGCTCAGCTGCCGTAGATCTTTTCCAGTTCAGGTCGTTGTTCCAGTTGGCATTAAGCTTGTTTGCAACAGAAGGAAACCATGTAAGGAATTCGGGCACCACCTTAAATGTTATAAACAAATCGCCAGGACATGAAGCAGTCGAACCACTATTATGTAGCTCATACGAGAAGTTCAATTCATACCAATATCCTTCATGCAGAATATCCAAGACTTTATCATCAAACACCAGTCCCAATGTCTTTTTTCCTGTTGCCAAAGTTTCTTCTTTCAACTTACCAACAATCTGTTTTGTAGTAGATGCGGTATTGAAAGTAGGGTCGTTGGTGTCGGAGATAAACACTTGCGAATCATAAAGGAACTTGATCTCAATATCTTTATCTTTTCCATTATTAAGATCAGCCACCGGTAATATCAGCATGCCATTACCGGGCTTGTCCAGCATCGCCTTTATTTGTGGCAAACCAATGCGCACGGCACGGTCGTCATTAGGATAAGCCACATTGTCGAAACCAAGTATAAGCTTCGGACCATCCTCCACAATACGAATAGTGAAGTACATAGGGTTTGGACATATTTCGTAAGTTACGGTTCCCTGCTTTATTGAAGTTTTAATAGGAACAGCCGCTATCTTGTATGTTCCCACCTGCTTAAACTTATACCCCGTAAGACTGTTGCTTACCGCCAATACCAATGTTCCCTCGCCATCTACGCCAGCGATATATTTTTTAAGCAAAGCATAGTCGGCAGGATTAGATGTTTGGAATGCAGCATTAAGAGAAGTCGCATCAGGATATTTGTCGCGATAGTTTCTTAATGCCTGCTGCAAATCCGTGATAGTAGAAAACTTATTGTCTGCCCCATCATTTGTTCCCACAAACCAGTCAAACTTCACGTTATTAAGCAAGATTGAACCACCGCCCACATTGTCGGCAGTCTCAAGCTTTGCAGTAATATCCACATCAGGCGTACTATTGCCGTCGCACGACACGCGCACAGTAGTAACCACACTTCCGTTTGCATCGGATATGGCTACCCTCTGTTGCACAATACTGAATTCCTCGCTATACGATGAGCATGCATCAGTTTGCTTACCCCATTCCTCAGGCTTGCCATCAGCATCAGGATAAGCTACCGAAACATAGAACTTCTTTCCCAAAGGCAAGTCGAAGTGCCTGTTGGCAATCACCAATATTACATGTCCCTCAGGGTCTATCTCAAACGCCTTTGAACTTGCATCATAGTTGGCAGGTATAGTTACCACGCCATATTCGTCTACCGCACCATCGCCATTATAGTCGATACCCGCAAACGGATTACCATCCATATCGCATATACGATAAAACAACTTCGACTCTTTGCCCACACCTGTTATAGCCTGCACATTTTCGTAGTGCGAGGTTATCTTGAGTGTGATATTAGAGTTAGCCACGCTTCCGTTAGTAGCATCAGGACAAGCAGGCTGATTCTGCAGCACGTCCACCTTTGCATGCTGAATATATAGTCGAATATCGTCAATGGCATAGTCGGCACCATGAGTACCCGAGCACATATTATCGAGCACAATACGGAAGTCGGAATAGTTTTCCACTCCCGAATTCTTTCTCATCACTATTCGGCTGTACACCTGAAACCACGTGCCAGCTTGTCTATCGCCTTCCGTGTTAGAGTTAAAGTCGCCTGATGTAAATGATGTCAGCAGTCGCTGATGTGTCACCTTGTCGTTCTCATCCTTTATGACGCCATATAGTTTGAACAGTACCTGAGGTTCTACTGGAGCAGAAGAAGCTGTAAAGTCAGTAACCGCAGCCGAGAATATAAGGCGTGCTCCAGAACATAGGTCTGCTTTAAAGTCTACAGACGCTATCTGACGGCTTTCGTCTGATGCATCCACATATAGGAAGTATCCATACTGCTTGCCATTAGTTATAGCATAAGTACGGTCATAAAGCACAGGATTGTTAGGAGCATTCCAACTGTACAAAGTCTTTCCTGCCGCTGTAGTTTGCGATTTGTCTGAAACACCATCCAAGTTAGCACTCTTGAACAATCCATACTCGCCATGTATTAAAGCGTACGTACCAGGGCATGCTTGGTCGCGCAACTGTGGATATACAAAGCTATATACACGTCTGTCCCATCTTGAGGCATAACGTGCCATATTGTTCTCCTTTGTAGGAGCCACCACGGTAAGCTTGTCGTTATCGTCGTCAAACGATATAGGCTTTGTGGCTTGCTTATAGTGCGATTCAAAATAATCCAGTCTGCGCTCGCTGTCTCCATCATCTTTCAGCTGCTGCATAGTCTTGGGATAAGTGTTCTGATATAGTATCTCAAAACTGGCGATTGGAGCTTTAATAGAGATATCAGCAATATTTGTATCATAATAGTAGGCATAAGCCACAAGATACACTATACTACCGAATGTTATATTTGGGGGTGTAGTACCACTTCCATCCAAGTTTTTCCAACCATTTCCGTTATTCATTAAGGTTTTCATGTCAGTAAAACTGTGCATTTGTGTAGCACCACGTGAAATCAACACAGTATACTTTGTCTTTGTCTCGTCATAAGCATACCATACAAATCCATTGGCATTATATAATTTGCTCTTGTCATAGTCGGCTTGTTTTATGCTATGCGCTTCGTCCGAAGAGAAAAGATGTCTTGCTATTCCGTCACTTGGTTTTAAGGCATAGAAAAAATAATTGCTCGGCTTATAATTTACGCGCACCGACATTTTTGCATCAGCATCCTTTGCACCAAACACAATACGGCGGTTGTCTTCTATCGCCAGGTCAGAGTCTGCTGTGCGCAAGTCGGTAGAGGTTGTCTTAACGATGTTTTCTGCCATAGCCTTTGCTGGGCGAATATGGAAGATATAGCGTATCTGCAATGTCGGCTCGTGGTTGAAGTATTGATTTTCGCCACTTACCACAGGTTTAAAGTCTGTATATTTGCTCACATCGCATGCCACATCTTCACCTTTCCATGTAGCGTCATCGGCATCGGTAGGCGCAGTATACTTCACACCAACAGTATTACGGCTTGGACCATCAGGTTCGTCTTTTGTCTTTTTTTTCCATGAAAACAATCCACGTGCGTTGCCGTTTTCGTCATTGACCTCTTCCAAGTTTGTATTGTCATATACAGAGAGTCGTGGATTAGCCATGTCTGTATTATAGTCGTACCATCTGATGTAGCCTTTAGGCTCGTCGTCTTTTTTGTTTTCATTAGTATAATTTTCAAACGGCAATGGTAAGTCAATCTCACTACCTCCCGTTACATAGTAAGTATACTCATACTCGTGCACCTGCTGCATACCGTTGATATAGTCCAGATTATTCACGCCTTTATAATGCGCAAACACACTACTCTGGGCACTAACGCTTGTGCTGACACAACATGCCAACATCGCCATTACGCATACATATATATATCTTAACCTTTTTATCATATCAAGCAGATTTATTCTTTAATTATTTCTACTCTATACGGGATGTTATATTCCAGTCCACCGATGTGTATCTGTATCTCGTGCACAGCATATCCTGGGCGGTTGCCCATCACACCATCTATAGTCAATCGTTTAGGCACATATTTTGGCGAGCGGTCGTATATACTCACACCATCAGCGCCATCAGGGTCTTGTTTTATCGTAGACCATCCTGCTACAGTCCAACTTCCCACGGCATCTGAGCCTCCAACAAGTTCTTTTCCTGTAGAATACTCCTTAACATGAGGCACAAGATGAAACTCGCCATAATTCTTAAACTTCACCGTCAGCTTATCGTCAACTTGGCTGATGCTTGGCAGCACGCCAATGGCAGTAAACTGCTGCACATCGAAAGTTATCTGGTAGTCGCTTAGCTTTATGGGCACCTCCAAATAGTCGTTGCGTGCCATCACGTCCCACTTGGCAAGTGTGATACGTCTATTTATTGCAAGATTGTCGGTCTGCAGATTCAGGATAAAATATTCTGGCGATTTTGCTACCGACTCATTCAGGTAGAATGTCACCTCCACAGGCTTCTTTGAAGTAGCCGTATTGGCAGGAATCTTTATCCAAGGCACTTCCTTTTCGCCCACCTTCGACCAAACATCCACCTTATATATATTATATGTAGCCAAAGGACTTAGATGCGGCTCAACAGCTACGCCATTATCATTGCCTGGCAATAGATACAAATTCTCAGCACCCGTAGTACCGTCAGTTGTAATATCGGTTAGCGATATGCTCTTTAGGATGATATCGTTGGGAGTGTCGTTGGTCAGCTTCAGCTTCATCTTAGCCACCATTCTAATCACCTCAAGGTCTATCTGCTGGGTGGTTTTCTTTATAGTGAAGGTCTGCTTGTTGCTCATCGGAATGCCATTAGGAAAGAGATTTTTTCGCGATGCCTCTTCGCCATAAGGCTTTACTATAGCAACGCCAACATTGCCCGCTACTGAATATAGCTTTTGGTCGAAATTGGCAGGAAAGTCGGTGTTGGGATTTGATTCAGAATAGTATTTTGGAGTAGAAACGAACCCAAGTTCTTCTGGCGAGATATTGGCAAACGAATAAAATGTAGTCTCTCCCTCGTCAAGCGTCGACTCCAGTGTGCCCACATAGTCTTGTTCCGTAGCATATTCCTCGCTCTTGAGCAAGTCGATTATAACACCCTTCTGCACAATAACCACAAAGCAGTTCTTCATCTTCTCGCCTGGCTCAACATACTCGTCGTGCCACGACAAGTCGCCCGAGGCACGCGATGCCGAAGAGATGCCCGATGATGAGATGTTGATTCTAACCCTCACCTTGCCTTTGCCACCTTTATCGTTGTTGTTGTCAGTATCGGCTGTACAGCCTGCAAAGGCAAGCAAGGCAATAACAGACATTATGTATATCGAAAGCTTCTTCATATGGCTTTATATCTTCTCTTATATGATTTTTACATTATTATTCCGTCGTTTTCGGGGTATATACGCCTATTCCACTTCCTAACGTGCAGCGTAACGATAATCTTTCCTGTCTCCTTATATATCAAGTACTGATAGTAGTGGTTGCGCTGTATAGGATAGGTAGGACCTGTAGGCTTGCCATCCGAGTCGTAGTTGCGAAAATACAAAGTATACGTACCCTCCAATTTACCACCGCGGTTTAGATTAACGGTTATTGTAGCAGGATTGGTACCCGAATTGTCGTACTCAGGCAAGTATAGCGGAGCCGTGGTCGGTAGGGCTATTTTGTCGGCATGGCTATCCAAAACATTCAGCGAATTTGCGAAGCGCACTTCTGAAGTGTTATCCACAGCGTCGAATGTCTTTGGCACGCAATATCCCTTGGTGTTATAGTTGTTCACGGTCATGCTGCCTATAGCGTAGCCGTATTCGGCCATATCTGTACGCAGACTTACGCTCACCTTTGCCATAGCTCTAAGCATCTGTATATCACGTAATTTATTTTGCTTGCCCAACGCCAATGTGCCAGGAATCTTAACCACGCCCCACATAGGTATATACTTGCGCGTGCCTGGGTTAAGGTCGTAGGTCAGCGCCGATGGGTCACCCCATGTAGTAGCATTGCTGTTGGCTATCACCATTATTCTCTTAGCCTTGTCCACGTTAGGCTTAGCGTTTTTCCATACACCAGTAATGGCATACACAGTAGCCCCTGTAATACTTGGATCGCTAACAGTAGTAACTCGCAAGTCCTCTACATTGTCCACCTTATTGCCTTTATCGTCGTAAATGGCAATAATAATATCGTCGGTATTCACCAGATTCTCGTTCAGTATACCGTCTTGCGCTGGTGAATAATCGTCCCATCCGTCGTTATCGGCACGAGTAGACGTGGCATCGGCAATGGTAAGTGTGAATGCAACCGACACGTCTTCTGTGCCGACAGCATCATCATCGCTGTCGGAGCAAGCTACCATCACCATACACAGCATGATGACAAAGGCAACCCTCTGAATTAACTTGTCGATAAAACGTGTTAACATCCGCACTATTCTATATGGATATGTTTAATACTGTACTGTTTTATTATAAATCTACATGTCTACATTCTGCAGCACCACGCGCCATGAGTTTACGTAGATAGTGGCACTTAGCCAGTCGAGGTGGTCGTCTACAAAGAAGATGAAGCTGTAGTCGTCTTGTCGGTCGAGATATTCCTGGTCGGTCATATCCTTGTTGTAGTTGCCTTTAACCAGCAAGGCATAGTCGATAAGCGGAATACTGAACACCATCTTTTTGTTAAGATTATTGTACACCTTTAGTCGTGGGTGCTTGCTTGCCAACAGTCTGTTAACTGTCATTTCAGCCACAACAGCCGACACCTGAGTATTATCCTCGCTTGCCGAGCTCACCACTCCATCGTATTGCGACCAAGGATGATATGTTATCGAGTCGTCTACTACTGGTGAGTTGTCGTAGGCAAGCCATCCGTTGTCATCTTCTATCTTGAAGTCAAAGTCGGTAGCATTCAGTTTCACGCCAATAGCGTTCTGTATCACCACCTTGACATTATTTGTATTCTTTGTAAGTGGCACAACCACAGTCTTTACCCCATAGTCCTCCATACGCAGGTCTACATCCTTTAGCAGTCCGTGGTATAGTGTGGTAAGGTCGTGCTTAACGTCTCTGTCTGTACGGTTAATCTTACAGTCGAGTTTGGTGACGTCGTTGTTTATATCGCCGTCAGTATTGTATATGTACGAGTTAGTTTGGCGTTCTTCGCCCTCTGCCCATACTTGCAGAGTATAAATGCAGGGGTCGATATCCAGCGTCATATAGCCTCCTGCGGCAGCTATATCGCTCACCTTCTCGGTCTTCTTGAATGCCAGTTCGCCGTTTCTGTTATAGGCATGAAGGGTTACTGTCTTTACCTGCGAGGCAAAGGCATCAGCAAACTTCATATTCATATCATATGCGAACCTAACTCTCAGCTCTTTCTTGCATCCGCTCATATCATCGTGCATCATCGAGCAAGAAGAAACAGCGAAAGTCAACAACAGAGCGAGCATGGCAATGGTTGTTATGTTCAAGACAGACTTAAAGTATCTCATATAAGCAGTATATAATGTGAGTTCTGTGCAATTAGATAAGGGGTGACATATTAGGTACGGCACATGTGCCGTACCTAATATGTTGAAGGGAGAGTATTACTTACCAAGATCTACTTTCTGAGAAACTACGCGCCACTGGAGAACGTTGATTCTTGCAGCGAGGTATGTTGACTGATCTTCTGGCATAGTTGGGATAATAACCTCATCAGGATGGCATACTGGAGTACCAAAACCTGCGATATTATTCACCTTAACATCATAAATATGGTTACGTACTATACCATATTCAGCAATAGTATTGTCAGTACCTAAGTGCTTAATAGGAATGAAGTAGTAGGTTTTACCCTCTGTTCTAACTTGTGCTGTCTCGTTGGCAAGAGCTGTATTAGCTGCAGTACCAGTAACAGGAGTCCAATGAGGTAAGGCTTCTGAACCTGTATTTTGATAATAAGTCTTAGTATCATCAATAGTTGGAACTACCAAGTAATCGGCTTTTCCTATAGCCTTCTTAAATGTAATATCAGCTGCTGTGATTCTCGTATAAGTTGCAGCACCAGGTGCTGTTTCTACATAATAACCACTCTCTAATGCAATATGCTTTTTCAGATTGTCGACGCCAAGATAGTCAACACCCTTATATGTACACAATTCAGCATTCTGCCAACCTGCAGCACCAGCATCATACACCAAATGTGCAGTAAGCAAGAACTTTGTGCGGTCATTTTTGTACTTTGTAGGATCGGTAGGACTTGTAGAAGTAGCAGGGATTGCTGTAGCCGAAGTATTTGGCAATGTGTACAAGAACTCATTTGGCTGCTTTTTAAACTGAGTAAACTTGTAGTTTGCACACTCATTTGTGCCAGCTGCAAAAGCTACAGATGTCTCCCAGAAACTGCGATGATAATCGGCTGTAGTCCAAGGAGTAAAGCCAAGGCTTGTCCAATTTGCATCAATCTGCTTTACAAGATTTGCCTTAGTGTTTTCGTCAGCTACACCCCAGCCATCAACTACTGCATAGATATCATGGTTCAAACATTCGCCAACTTTAATTCCACTCATGCCTGTACCCCAACGACCTGCACCATCTATAAAATTAGTACCTGTAAGAGTAGCTTTAACCTTAGCAGAAACACGCTCTACATATATATCTACAGGCTTTGCTTCTGCTGTAGCTTGATCAGTTGCTACATAGCCAGAAATTGAGTTTTCGCAAATAGTTGATTTCTCTGATGTTGCATATACAGAGTTGCTCATTACAAACTCCTGAATAGTACCTGCTGCTGAAACATTGAATTTAGAATCTACAACCGGATTGGTCAATTCTGCCAATGTTTTCTTGCCATTTCCAAGCGTTGTTGAAGTCAACGAACCTGGGTTGACAATAGCAATCATCTTTGAAGGGGCTGAATTTGTTACACCCTTGATAACAAGTATTGATTTTGTGATTTGCTCAATACCATTAGGTGTATCTTTTCCATTATTAACCGCTGCTTGCTCAAGCCAGTTAGCATCATCCCGTGTTGTTCCTGCCAATATGTATGGCGAACCATCAGAATTGAAGAAATAGAAGCGAATCTTTTTGATTTCGCTTTCTTCATCTGATCCATCTTCGTAAGTTCCGTCAAGAGCACGTGTCGGCGTAGTACCCACATTAACAATGTTCACAGCCAGATACTGGGCTTCGCTAGCGATATTTGGGTTTTCGCTACCATTACCATCATCCGAACTACATGCGCTCATCATCAATGCAGCGCATGCCAAAGGGAATAATTTAAAAATCTTCATAAAACTTAGTTTTTTATTGTTTATATATATGTTATTTAATCTCTTCGTATACTTTTCGTACAGCCTTAGCCTCCTCGCTGTTTCCAGCCTTGTCAAGATAAGGCTTTGCACCCTCGGCATCGCCTGCGTTAAGACGTGTGCAAGCTGCATTAAGGTTGGCTGTTGGATCGTCAGGATACATACGTACCGCTATCTCCATTATCTCGTTAAACTCCTTTGAGCCAGGCTCGTAGGTTTGTGCCACCATATACATCTCGTTTTGCGATAGCAATTGTGGTCGGGTCTTTACCAAAGCCTTGGCCTCCTCAACATTGAATGGGCGCACCTTATATTTAATATGGTAGTCGGAGTGGCGCAGGGCAGGATAGCATGCGGCCAGCAGGAACTTGTACTCGTCTGCAAATGCAGTCTTAATCTTAGCCTCACGCTCATCCTCCTTAATAGAAGTATCGTTTGCAATATCGAGTATCTGCTGTTTATGCTCCATGTTGCTTTCGGCAATAAACTTGCGCAGACCGTCCCAATCTTCTGCCGTATGCGATACGGAGAACAAGTCTTCGTCGAGCCTTACCATACGCTGTACATATTCCATAAGCGTCTGCGCACGTCCCTTGGCAAGGCGGTCGTTGCTCTCGAATCGTCCCTCAGGCGATGCAAAGCCATGTATATTGACAGCCAACACCGTAAGGTTCTTGTCTTCCTTAAGCGTATTGATAGTCTTTATTATACTGTCGAGCTGCTCTGGGTTGCGCCTATATAGTGGGTTAAGCTCGGTGCGGTTGACAGGGAAGTCGATGTATGCACGCTTGTCAAGTTCGCGTATCTTCTCTGCCACCACCTCAGGTCTTACAAACTTGGCAGTTGGTCGGCGATACTCCATCAGTTCGTATTGCGTGTTGGCAAGGTTGTCGCCACATCCGCAAAGGTCCTCGTTAATACGCACCTTATAGTCAACAAGCTTCTTGTCGTAGGTAACAGAGCGCAGATAGGCTATCTGCTGCAGTTTGCCGTTTGTGCGTTTCACGATGTAGGCATCAGTACCATAATTGTTGTGGCGGTTGCGCTGCTGCATAATGTGCTGTCGGCTGCCGTTAACCACAATCTTAGGCATAGCCACATCGCCATCGGCAGTTGTTATGGATGGAGAAAGAACAAACTGGTTGTTAGTAGGCATCTGCAGACTGTCGAGGTTCAGAGTCATAGACAACGTAATCTGCTTGTCGGTATGGCTCACCCTTACATTCTCCACCTTTATGCTGCTGTTGGCTATGGATACACCCTTGCACTCTTGTCCTCGGCATGGACATACGGCAAGTGTTAGAAATGGCAATATGTAAAGAAAGTTCAGTTTCATATCGTTTTTCAGCTTAGTTCTATAATACATATATCAGCGATAGTGCTGCCTTGGTAGGTCCGAAGTAGTTGGTGTGGCTGCTCTTAAGTCTTCTGCCACATGTGCCACATTTATATTTGTCGTACTTTATAAAGTCGTAGCCTATACCAAGTGAAGTCTCAAGGTTCCAATGTCTTGACAACGGCCATTGGTAACCGCCACTTACGCCTCCGCCAATGAACCATCCCTCATAGCGGTGGTTCTTCTGTGTGGACAGCAATCCAAATGGAAAGTCTACCCCACTAACGTTAAACTCACCTCCCATGAGATGTGCTCCAACAAACCAACCGTTGAAACTCTGGCAGAACCAGTATCTATATTCGGGCGTAAACGACCAATGACGCAATGTAGAATGGTCGCCTCCCGACTGTTTCCAAGGGTTTAGTCCGAAAAACATTTGGGCTGTATGATTCCTGTCTATCGAAACCTCGGCTCCGATATTAGGTGTGGTAGTAGCCCAGTAAAGAAAGTTTGTCTTTACGGCTACATTTTGAGCAGACAGTTGCGAGCATGCCATTGACAATATCGCAACGATTAGAATTGCCAACTTCTTCATAAAAATTCACATATATATTAATGTATATGACGTAGCTATAGCAAGACACAGACACCGTGGTGGCACCTTAGTCCCCAAGCTTTGCTGCTTTATACCTTATATTATATACAGAATTGATAGTTTCATCCACTATTTAGATAGCAGGTGTTGGTACATCAATCCTTAGTTAATTTACGTTTTGTTTTTTACTGGTTTGTTTTATCTTCCAGTTGTTGATACTGGGCGTTGTTTGTTGGGGTGTATAGTTTTTGTTTATGTTTTGTTGTTGTGGTGTGTTGGGGTGTGGTTTGTTGTTTTGTCTATGTTTTTGATGCTTCTGTTTTCAATTAGATTTTGTTAATTACTGTTGTTATAAGACTTTGCAAATATACAAACAATGCGTGAAACACAAAAGTTTTTGACGTAAAAATTTAATAATTTCTTTATATTTTTCGTACGGGGGGGGGGATTTTTAGACTAAAAAATTGGTAATTAATGAATTAGGGAAGCCATTGGTTTATCTGATACATATAGTAATATAACACTAAAATCATAAAACTAATTAACAGTTCTGAATTGTCTTTACATATAACTAGGAGGGTATGGCATCCCTGCCATACCCACTAAATCGGCTTATAATACGTAACTGTACACGGCAGGACCCTCATGGCTGAGTGGGTATGGCAGGGATGGTTTACTTGTAAAAGCATTCAAAATCTCTATTCCGTGACACGGAACGGCCATTCGGTGACACGGAACGGCCATTCGGTGACACGGAACGGACGTTCGGTGACACGGAACAGAGATTTATATTGTAATAAATATCATAATCCATATATTGTCGGGACTAATGTGTCGTAACACTATTGTAACTTTATCTTAATTGACATGCAATCGGTTTGTCGCTGTTTAGTTCTAATTTTGCATCCAGTTATTAACAACATTGTATGAAAGAAAAGAAAAAGATTGTTCTGGATGTACTGAAGAAGCATCTTGAGCGCACAGACAAGTTTGAAAGTCAGGTATTAGAGCTTGCGTTGAAACAGGCTGATGGCGCACGTGATGACGGTTGGGGAGTGTTTTATTCTAAAGGTGGCAAGCGCCTTATAGCTGCCAAGAAAACCATTGAGGGCGACTATGTAGTGAAGGAAGACACACAGGAGATAGGCGACAATGCCTTCTATGGTTGCGCCTTCTTGCGTAGTGTGGCTATACCGGCATCGGTAACAAAGATAGGCGACGAGGCTTTTGCTCATTGCATCTCGCTCAACTCTGTTTATATTCCGCCAATGGTGGAGAAGCTTGGCAAGAACCCATTTGTCGACTTGGACAGCAAGGTATTGAAGAACCAGTCTGCCGCCTTTGTTGTAGACGCCAAGATTTTGTACAATACCGAGCGCACACGCCTTATATCTTGCCTTACCGATGCTACTATGATAATTATCCCAAAGACAGTTACAGCCATAGGTAGTCTTGCTTTCAGCCGACGCTCTAAGCTTAAGAAGGTGCAGTTGCCAGAAGGCTTGGAACGCATAGGTCGCGACGCTTTCTCCGACTGCGATGCTCTTGAGGAAGTAACAATACCCGCTTCTGTAAAGACCATTGACCCATATGCCTTCGCCAGTTGCGATAGGCTTAAGAAGGTGTCATTCCTTGGTATACCCGAGCATATTGCACGCACAACGTTCTCCGACTGCGACAATCTTATGTCGATTATCGTGCCTAAGGGCGAGGAAAAGAAGTTTCGCAAGATGCTGCATATCACGATAGAGAGCGACACATTGGTATTGAGCGAGTAAAATATTATTTTTTAATCATGGCAAAGCAATCAACATATACCGAACGCGACGTTAGTTGGATGTACTTCAACCATCGCATTCTGCAAGAGGCAGAGAAGACAAACGTTCCATTACTTGAGCGTCTGTCGTTTCTTGGCATTTACAGCAACAATCTCGACGAGTTCTTCCGCGTGCGTGTGGCATCTCTCAACCGTCTGGTAGACAATGATAACCTGTCGGAACGCAACCGAAAAGCCATAAAGAAAACGTTGAAGACGGTAAACAGACTTAACGAGGATTATTCTTCAGAATACACAAAGGCTATAAAGGAGGTGTTCGCCCAACTTGAAGAGCATCATATACGCCTGCTTAAGGAGTCGCAACTGAACGACGAGCAGAAAGAGTTTCTGAAGCGTCTTTATTACGACAAACTGAATGGCTCGACCAATCCTATCTGGCTTAACGCAATAGACGACCTCAACACATTGGAGGACAACCGCATATACCTTGTTGTTAAGAAGACGCATACTGATGGTGACCATAAGGTGAAATATGCCATCATCAAAGTGCCAGATCGTGTGTACGGCCGATTTATACGCATTCCACAGTCGGATGGATTCGATAATATTATGTACCTTGACGATGTTATCCGCTTCTGTCTGCCACTTATCTTTATCGGCACAAAGCCGTCTACTTACGAGGCCTACTCGTTTAAGTTTACTAAGGATGCCGAGATGGAGGTGGACAACGACTCGGATTATGGCGCTATGGAGAAGATAGCCTTGGGCGTTAACTCACGTAAGCGTGGCGAACCCATACGCGTAATTTACGACAAGGACATGCCCAGAGATATGCAGAAGCGTGTGTTCGACCGACTGAATGTTCGCGAGCTCGACACATCGCTTGCAGGTGGCAGATACCAGAACCATAGGGACCTGATGTCGTTTCCCGATTGTGGTCACTCGGAGCTGAAATTTGAAAAATGGCAGCCAGTAATGAAACCGGAGTTTCTTGCCGAGGAGTCGATACTCGACCAGATACGCAAGAAAGACCGTTTCATACATGTGCCTTACCACTCGTTCGATGCTTACATACGATTGTTGCGCGAGGCCGCTCTGCGTCCAAGCGTAAAGGAGATTAAGACTACAGTGTATCGACTTGCCAAGGACTCGAAGGTGGTTAAGGCCCTGATATGTGCTGCACGCAACGGCAAGAAGGTTACGGCTGTGGTGGAGCTTATGGCACGATTCGACGAGGAGAGCAATATAAAATGGAGTAAGCGCATGCAGGAAGAGGGCGTAAACGTTATCTTTGGCGTTGAGGGGTTGAAGATACACTCAAAGCTGCTGTATATCAAGACCACCAAGGGCGACTTGGCTTGTGTGGGTACGGGCAACTTTCATGAGGGCAACGCACGTGTGTATACCGACTATCTGATGATGACGGCTCGACAGGGCATTGTGTCGGAGGTGGCTAAAGTATTCGACTTTATCGACCGACCGTTCTCGCCTATGCGATTCAAGGAACTGCTTGTGTCGCCCAACTCAATGAAGACACGCATTCTGCGCCTGTTTGATACGGAGATAAAGAACGCTCAAATGGGTAAGCCAGCTTGGGTAAAAATTAAGATTAACCATATTACCGACCAGGATGTTGTGAATAAAATGTATGCGGCATCGCGTGCCGGCGTGCGCATAGACGCATTGGTACGCGGCAACTGCTCGCTTGTGCCCGGCATTGAGGGGGTTAGCGAGAACATCCATATCGTGGGTATTATAGACAGATATCTGGAACACTCGCGCATACTGATATTCTGCAACAACGACAAACCGCGCTATTTCATCGGTTCGGCCGACTGGATGCCTCGCAACTTGGTAAATCGTATAGAGGTGCTTACACCTGTGTACGACGAGGAGATGAAGAAGGATTTGATGAGAACTGTAGACTTCGGGCTGCGCGATACAACCAATGGACGTATTGTGGATGGATGTGGAACTAATGAGATACAGAAGGCCAAGGAAAGGGAAGAACCGTTCCGCTCGCAGGAAGAACTACATAAAGCGTATAATCAACTATGAACATAGCCGCTATTGATATTGGCTCTAACGGAGCCCGATTGCTGATAAAGAGTTTTGACGATAATGCTCCGGCTGCAACGCGCATTAAGAAACTGCAGTTTGTACGTATTCCCTTGCGTTTGGGCAAGGATGTGTTTGCACTTGGCAAGATTTCGAAAGAACGCCAACGTATGATGATGCACATGATGAAGGGCTTTCGTCAGTTTATGCTATTATATAATGTGGAGCACTTCCGTGCTTGTGCCACATCGGCCATGCGCGATGCCGAGAACGGAAAGAAAGTGATGCGACACATTGAGAAGGAAACAGGCATAAAGCTGGAGATTATCCCGGGTGCCGAGGAAGCACAACTTCTATGCAACAATCTTGTGGAAAACACGGAGAGCGGAGTTGGCAACTTTGCTTATGTAGACGTGGGTGGTGGATCTACGGAGATATCTCTTTTGCACGATGGTGTGCTTGCCGAGAGTCACTCGTTCAATATCGGAACGCTGCGTATGCTTGCTGGTGCTGTTACACCTGAGGAAAGAAATGCTATGTGCAGAATGCTGGAGAAGTATTCCGAGGATTTTCCGGGTACTAAGATTATTGGTTCGGGTGGCAACATCAACCGTCTGTTCCGCCTTGCCAAAATAAAAGGCGACTCGCGCTCATTGCCAGTGGCTACGCTTAAGCAACTGTATGCCGAGCTGGCGCCTCTCTCGCTCGAAGAGCGTATGGAGCAATTTAAACTAAAGGACGATCGCGCAGACGTTATCATTCCTGCTGCAGAGATATTCCTGCTTGTAGCACGTTCGCTTAAGTGCGAAGATATTCTTGTGCCAAACATATCGCTTGCCGACTCGATTGTGGACGGAATATATAGGGACGTGCAAGGCAATATGGGAAGCAAGGACGACAAGGAATAACTGTCGTGTGAAAGAACATTATAAGGACGAGAGATAATTATTTCTTCCACCAATGGTCGTCCTTATTGGTGATTATGCGCACAAGTTGGTTCATCACAAGACACATTTCGCGTGTCACCTTGATGTCTTTGCTGTAGGCGTAGGTCCAAGGTGATATCTGCACGAGACGATTTTCGGCACAGGCGTAGAAGCTTTTGCCAGTGGGCTTATAACGGTCGGCAAAACCGTTGTCCACAACCTCTATAACAGGCAGTTGCTCTATGAGCAGCTGCTTTTTTATTTCACGTTCCTTAGGACTTATAAATGCCGAGACGATGACAGCTCCCTTGCGTGCCGCTTGCAACACAATAGCACGCTACACCTCAAAGAGCATAGCGTCGCTGCGATGACAGATAAGGGGCAGCTTGCATTGCGCTGCCAATATGGTGCGCATACCGATGAAAGAGAGAACGGGCTTGATATTGGGGGCGCTGACAGATTGGTTGGGGCTTTGAGTAGGGTTCGTGGAACCAGAGAGCATCTGAATACGGGGAAGGATGGCAAGTAAGGTGGATTCGATACGATGAGAATCAAGGGCAAGATAGCGGTCGGCAAGGAAGGCACGGCGTAAGGCATCCATGGTCCAGCCATGCGAGTTGCAGTTGCGGTGGATACGGAAACAATCGGGCATGGAGCCCTTGATAAGAGCGCGACGCGCCTGTTCGCGGATGTAACGACGCTTGGTTTCTACCTGCTCAATGGTTATGGCTTCTACATCGTTGTAGCCACGAACAAAGAGGGCGGGACCGCGGAAGGAACGGGTGTGGTCATGATCTTGCCATTCACGTGCTGCAGCACGCGCACTTTTGTTAATATCTTTTTTCATGCTACGCCAATTAATACCAAGCATGTCCCAATATTCATGGGTACAACCTATCATAAAGCCATTGACAATACGCCCAAGATGTTGCTTACATGTGTTTGAAAGATGTAGTAGGCCATGGAAATGGTCTGGCATAGCCTCAGCAGCTATTATCTTTACACCAGGATGATAGGCAGGCACTGTTTGCCATATGGCCATCACCCTCTTCCCCAGCTCCGTATACACACAGCGTGGCACATCCTCTGCTCCATCATTGGCATCTGCACGTCCAGATATATAGCTAAGGATGGGGGCATAGCCTCGAGTGTTGATGGTTACAAAGAAATAGCCCTCGCGGTAATTGGTGAGAGCATCGCGGCGCAAAGCATCTGGAAGAGTGGACTCCTTTTGCTGTATCTTGGCTAATTGTTCGGGTGTGAGTGACATTAGGTTGATTGGTTTAGAATGCAAAAATACATTATTATGATGTATAATACAAATTTTGCAAGTAGGGAATGTAAAGAATTTTGAGAAGTTATAGATTTTAAAGCCATAAGCTTTACTGCAAAAAACAGAAAATAATGTAGATTGTTAAAGACATAACAATATTATTTGATCCCAGATAAGGGGCAACTGTGCACAAAAAAGCAGGCTTCGATTTGAAGTCTGCTTTTTAAGTAGTGGATAGGGGAATCGAACCCCTATGCCAAGATTGAGAATCTTGTATCCTAACCATTAGATGAATCCACCATAAAGATGATAATATGTCCTAACCGCTTGGGCATAAAAAAACAAGCTCTGCTGGGGCTTGCTCTTAAAGCGTAGTGGATAGGGGAATCGAACCCCTATGCCAAGATTGAGAATCTTGTATCCTAA
>ERZ1035006.1056-NODE-1056-length-19561-cov-71.280119_pt1 | contig 19561 bp, 16 predicted proteins | sample MGYA00520694_ERZ1035006 | MGnify/ENA primary metagenome ERZ1035006 (study PRJEB33766, sample SAMN09781746) | gut metagenome | biome: gut microbiome | host: Homo sapiens | place: Madagascar | study: EMG produced TPA metagenomics assembly of the PRJNA485056 data... | reverse complement strand
TTGAAGACACGCACACCGGCATCCATCATACGGTCGATGAAGCGGATGGTCTTCAAGTCCTTCGGACTCATCACATACTTATTGTCTATCTCCAGCTGATTGCCCGTCTCATTGTCGGTAACAGTATAGCTGCGACGGCAAATCTGCACACACTCGCCACGATTCGCAGAGCGATTGGCATTGGCGAGGCTCATATAGCACTTGCCCGAAACAGCCATGCACAGGGCACCATGGCAGAACATCTCTATTCTGATCTGCTTGCCCATAGGTCCACAAATGTTCTGCTGCTCTATCTGCTCATGGATATGCTTCACCTGGTCCATGTTCAATTCACGCGCCAACACAGAGACATCTGCAAAACGTGCATAAAACTTCAAAGCCTCTGTATTAGAGATGTTAAGCTGTGTGGATAAGTGAACTTCCTCACCCACCTCATTACAATAACTCATCACAGCCACATCACTGGCGATGACGGCAGAGATGCCCGCCTCCTTGGCAGCATCGATAATCTCCTTCATCGTAGCGATGTCGTCATCATATATCACGGTATTCACGGTGAGGTAAGTCTTGATGCCATGCTCATTGCAGGTGGCAGCAATCTCACGCAAATCGTCGATGGTAAAGTGATTGGCAGAATGAGAACGCATATTCAGCTTGCCAATACCAAAATAGACTGAGTCAGCCCCAGCCTGGATGGCAGCCGCCAACGACTCGCGCGAGCCCACAGGTGCCATCACTTCAAATTCGTTTATCTTTGTATTCATGAATGCAATTTTCTAAATTTGGATGCAAAGTTACTACAAACCTGCCAAATACTCTATATATAATAGGTGTGTTTATGAAATCTTAACGTAAGAAAAGCCCCCAATGCCTTCCATATCTCAAATATAAATCGTAACTTTGCGCCCTATATATATAATATAATAAGGTATATGAAACAGCAAATCGTCACGATTATCCTCATGGCAGGCATGCTGGCTAGCTGCCACTATAAGAGCCAGCCCAGCAATGCCACAGCCACCGACGAAGGCAAAGACAACCTGCCAGCGTCTGTCAAACTCATCAGCACCACTCCCGTCAAGGACCAAGGCGAGAGCGAAATGTGCTGGGCATACGCCATGCTGGGCACCATAGAGAGCGAACACATCATGAAAGGCGACTCTGTGAATCTATCCACTGCCTACATAGCCCGCATGATGCTCCACGAGAAAGCACTGGAGTATTACTTCTCTGGCGGCAAGAAAGACATCAGCATGAGAGGCATGGGCTCCATGCTGATACACTATATAGATAAGTATGGCGCCCAGCCATACGACAGCTACGAGGACCCAGAGCACATCAACTACAAGGTATTGTGCCGGAAAGTGGAGCAAATTTGCGATGGAGCTATTAGCAAAAGAACAGGCATCGACAAACTCAAACTGCAACTCGACGACCTCTTCGACAAAGAGATAGGCTATATGCCCGCCAAGCAAGTACACATGCTCGGCGCAGAATACACTCCACTAGAGTTTGCCCACAGCGTATGCTATCCCGAGGAATATGTATCGCTCACCAGCTTCACGCATCACCCCTATCGGGAATACTTTGCCCTGGAAGTACCCGACAATGTGATGCACGATGAGTTTCTCAACCTGCCCCTTCAGGAGTTGATGCTCCATATCCAAAAGGCAGTGGAGCATGGTCACCCCGTATGTTGGGAAGGAGACATCAGCGAGCCAGGATTCAGAAACGCCCATCGATGCTACGTAGACGTACAGTCCAAGGAGCGCCCCGTGACCCAAGCCTCACGCCAGAAAGAGTTTGAACAGCTCAATACCACCGACGACCACGTGATGGAAATCATCGGTACCTTCCTGAAGGGCAAGCAGCGCTACTACGTATGCCGCAACTCCTGGGGCAAGCAATGGGGCAATCAAGGCCTCGTCTATCTATCGGAAGACTACGTGAAGCTCAAGACCATCGCCGTATACATGAGCGAGGCTGCCTTCTTATATGACAAGAAAAGCCCCACCAACTAGCATCTCCCGAAATGCTTGACATAAGTCAAATATCTGCTATAAAGCACCTGTGTGCGCACACACATAGTTGATTTAGGTCAAAAAAGAGGGCTTTTTTCGCATTTTTGCTAAGAATGTTTTGGTGGGTTGCCAAAATCGTCGTACCTTTGCATCGTCAATAAGACAAAAGGTTATTAGGTTTTTAGGTTAAGATTGTTAGTTGTTTATTAGGTTATTAGTTAGTAAGGTAAATTAAAGATTGTTTATTCAAGGATTAACGGTATTAGATTAAGGTAAGAAAAAAGATTGTTTATTCAAGGACGACAAAAAGGTTATTAGGTTTTTAGGTTTTAAGATTGTTAGTTGTTTATTTTAGGTTATTAGTTAGTAAGGTAAATTAAAAAGATTGTTTATTCAAGGACGACAGGATAATTTTTCAATAGGTAAAGGTTAACATTAAGGTAGAAAGGAAAAGTATTATGGGAATAACATTGATGATCGCCTGGGCAGCAGCATTTACTGCTTCGGGCTACGTGATGGAGAGAAACTTAAAGAAGTAAATCTCCGAGAGTTATGAAAAATTTGGGAATAAAGTATTAAAGGTGCGCAATTTCGAAGATATTCGGAGTTGCGCACTTCATTTTTTATGCACCCTAAAGTGAAAATAACTGCCAAATTATTTTGTATTACCAACTAAAAGTCGTATTTTTGCAGAAGATAAGCTGCACTCGGCAATTTGAAAGTAAACTTTCATTGCGCTCGTTTGCATTATCTTTGCAGAAGATATAAAAAACAAGACAATATGGCAAAACATCCTCTTTGGAACGATGAGTACTGGCTCTTGCTCTTACAGCTGTATCAGAAGAAGCCGATGGGGGTAAAGCCCCTCTACTCGAAAGGGATGGTAGACTTGAGCCTGAGCCTACACATTCCGCCAGAATATCTGCACGAGCAGATGTTCAAACTCAGAATGGTCACTCCCCACATGAAGCGACTATGGGATAAGTATGCCAATAACCCTCGACGCCTGTCACGCGACATCCAGCTGATGCAGCAGATGGATGGATGCGGCAATGCCAAGGACTTCTATGCAGGCGTAGAGGTAAAGCAAACCTTTGAGCAAGACTGGAAGCCCCTGGATGCAGAGCCATCGCTCACACTGGTGAAGCTCACCATCATCCTGGACCTCTACTTCCAGCTCACCCCCATCACCATGGTGCCCGAAACCCCAGAAGTCATAGACCTGGGCAAACTCCTGCACACCAGCCCCAAGGTGATAGCCGAAGCCATGCGCGTATTCCAGTACTGCGACCCTTATCTCAACAAGGAAGACATCTACGCAAGCCCTATCCTGGATGCATGCAGCACCATCTGGCAGAGATATGGCAACGGAAACCCAGACAAGCTATATCAGCTGGCCAATGAACTCAAAGAATATTTCAAATAAAAAAACATAAACAAAAAGCTTAACTCAAAAAAAGAAAGAAAGAATTTATGGCACAGAAACTCATTCAGACACAGGCACAGAAGCTACAACAGCTCCAAAAGCTCTCCGCCCAGCAAATGCTGCAGGTGAAGCTATTGGAGATGCCTCTCACCGAACTGGAAGAGAGCATCAATGCCGAACTGGACGACAACCCAGCTCTGGAGAGTGAGAATCCAGACGATATGCTCAACGAGAGCTACGACGGAGACTCGCCAATGGACAATGACAACGCCGATGGTGGCAATGAAGACAGCAACGACGAAGATGCCTACGAGGCACAAAGCGAACAAGAAGAGAGAAAAGATGAGCTAGACCAAGCACTGGAAAGCATAGGACAAGACGACCAAATGCCTGATTATAACACAGATAGATACAATAATCAAGACAATGCCGACTATGAGGAAATGGTGTATGGCGACTCCACATCCTTCTACGACAAGCTCAAGGAGCAGATGGACATGCAAGTGCTCAGCGACAAGGAGAAAGAAGTGATGGAATACCTCATCGGTTCGCTCGATGATGACGGTCTGCTGCGCAAGGACCTGGACAGCATCTGCGACGAGCTGGCCATCTACCATAACATAGACGTTACGGAAAAAGAAGTGGAGCACGTACTCCATATCCTCCAAACCTTCGACCCAGCCGGCGTGGGCGGCAGAAGTCTGCAAGAATGCCTATTGCTCCAAGTAAAAAGACTGCCTAGCGGTGTGCTCCACAAGACGATGGAAGAGGTATTTACCGACTACTTCGAGGAGTTCACCAAGAAGCACTGGGACAAGATACAAGCCGGATTGGAACTCAACGACACCCAGCTTGCCACCCTGCAAGAAGAGATATGCAAGCTCAATCCCAAGCCAGGCGCATCCATGGGCGAGACAGAAGGCAGAAACATGCAGCAGATAACCCCCGACTTCATCGTGGACACCAACGATGATGGCACCATCACCTTCAGCCTCAACCGTGGCAACATACCCGAGCTCACCGTGTCGCCATCATTCACCGACATGATAGACACCTACAAGAAGAGCAAGGACAAGATGAGCCGTCAAGACAAGGAGGCTCTGCTCTACGCCAAGGAGAAAGTGGATAAGGCACAGGGATTTATCGAGGCTGTGAAGCAGCGACGCCACACCCTCATCGTTACGATGAAGGCCATCATCGACATTCAGCGCCAGTTCTTCCTGGATGGCGACGAAGCCGACCTGAAGCCAATGATATTGAAAGATGTAGCCGACAAGACGGGACTAGACATCAGTACCATCTCGAGAGTGAGCAATGTGAAGTATGCACAGACCAAGTGGGGCACCTTCCCCCTGAAGTTCTTCTTCACCGATGGATACACCACGGAAGATGGCGAGGAGATGTCTACCCGCAAGATTAAGATAGCCCTGCAAGAGCTGATAGACCACGAGGACAAGAAGAAGCCTCTGAGCGATGAGACCCTAGCCAAGATACTGAAAGAGAAAGGGTTCCCGATAGCTCGACGCACGGTGGCAAAGTATAGAGAGCAACTCAATATCCCAGTGGCTCGACTCAGGAAATAAGGATCAGACTGACAACAAATAAGGGTCAGACAGATAACATAAAAGATTACAGTTAGTAGAGAATGAAAGAGAAAGATATTATATTGACAGCGCGCATCATGAGTATGGTGTTCACTCCGTTCTATCTACCCCTGATAGGACTGATAGCCCTATTCATCTTTAGCTATATGTCATTGTTGCCATGGGCTTACAAGTTGCCCATGCTCATCATCGTATACCTATTCACCGTCATCATGCCCTCGCTGTTCATCCACCTGTATCGCAGGGTGCAGGGCTGGACATCGCGCGAGCTAGGCAAGAAGGAGCGACGCATCGTACCTTATATCATCTCCATCCTGTGCTACTTTGGCTGTTTCTTCTATATGGAATACCACAACACGCCACGAGTCATCAGCATCATCGTAGTGGTGGCATTGGTCATACAGATGGTGTGCGCCATCATCAATGTGTGGTGGAAGATATCCACCCACACGGCAGCCATCGGCGGAGTGGCGGGCGCTCTGGTATCTTACTCCATCGCCTTCGCCTTCAATCCCCTTTGGTGGCTCTGCCTTGTGTTTCTGCTAGCTGGCGCAGTAGGAACAGCGCGCATGATACTGCGCCAACACTCGCTGGCCCAGGTGGTGATGGGATTTATCATCGGAACGATATGTGCGCTGCTCGTCATCTAGCATATTGCCAGCAGCTCGTTATTAAGATATAGAACATTATAAAATATACAAAACAACATGAAACCATTAGTAAGCATTATCATGGGCAGTACCAGTGACCTGCCTGTTATGGAAAAAGCATGTAAGTGGTTGAACGACAACCAGATTCCTTTCGAGGTAAATGCCCTCTCTGCTCACCGCACTCCAGATGCAGTAGAGTCATTCGCCAAGGGAGCTAAGGAGCGTGGCGTGAAGGTTATCATCGCCGCTGCCGGTATGGCTGCCGCCCTTCCTGGTGTTATTGCGGCATCTACCCCATTGCCAGTTATCGGTGTGCCTATCAAGGGCATGCTCGATGGTCTTGATGCCATGCTCAGCATCATCCAGATGCCTCCTGGCATCCCTGTGGCTACTGTGGGTGTGAATGGTGCACAGAATGCAGCAATTCTTGCTGCCGAGATGATAGCCCTTGGCGATGAGGAGGTGGCTAAGAAGGTGGATGCTTGGAAGGCTGGCCTAGGTGCCAAGATAGAGAAGGCTAACAAGGACTTGGCTGAAGTGAAATACGATTATAAGTGTAACTAATCAGGAAGCCCCTTGCTATAGGGGCTTTCTATATCAACAAATATGGTAGATTTATTCAATTATACCCGACGTACCTCTTCGGTTGCGCATATCGGCGCCATCGACCTGGGTGGCGACAACCCTATCCGCATCCAGTCGATGACCACTACCAATACCAATGACACCGAGGCTTGCGTAAAGCAAGCCGAGGAAATCATCAAGGCTGGTGGCGAGTTGGTGCGTTTCACCACGCAGGGTTCTCGCGAGGCTGAGAACATGAAGAACATCAATGCCGGCATTCGTGCCGATGGCTATCAGACTCCGCTCGTAGCCGATGTCCACTTCAATCCTAACGTGGCTGATGTGGCTGCCCTCTACTGCGAGAAGGTGCGCATCAACCCAGGCAACTACGTAGACCCTGCCCGCAAGTTTATCAAGCAGGAGTATACCGACGAGGAGTATGCCCACGAGCTCCAGAAGATAGAGGATCGCTTCGTGCCATTCCTCAACATCTGCAAGGAGAATCATACAGCCATCCGCATTGGCGTGAACCATGGTTCGCTCTCCGACCGCATCCGCAATCGCTATGGCGATACGCCAGAGGGCATCGTGGAGAGTTGCTTGGAGTTCCTGCGCATCTGCAAGAAGGAGAATTTCCACGATGTAGTCATCAGCATCAAGTCATCCAACACCGTAGTGATGGTTCGCTCCATGCGCCTCTTGGTAAGCGAGATGGAGAAGGAAGGCATGAACTATCCTTTGCACTTGGGTGTGACCGAGGCTGGCGAAGGTGAGGACGGCAGAATCAAGAGTGCCGTAGGCATCGGAGCCTTGCTCTCTGATGGCATCGGCGATACCGTACGTGTCAGCCTGAGCGAGGAGCCAGCTGCCGAGATACCAGTGGCTCGCCACTTGGTGGATTACATCGGCAAGAAGCAAGGACAGTTGATGATTCCTGGCGAAGCCTGCCCATCCTTCGATTGGCTGCGCCCTATCCGCAGAGAGACTGTGGCTGTAGGCAATATCGGTGGCAGCAACGTACCAGTGGTGGTAAGCAATCGCATCAATGGCGAGAGCACCCTCTGCGATAATGAGGATGCCAAGCCCGACTATATATATATAGGTGGAAAGAAGCCAAAGCAGTTTGTGCCAGGCCAGAGCTATATCGTGGATTACAACATCTACGAAGACTTGAAGCAGAAGCCTGAGACCACAGGTGCCAAGCTCTATCCTATCTTCCCAGCCATGGCGATGCCGCTCATCGCCAGCATCAAGGCAGACATCAAGTTCCTCACCTTGCAGTTTGGCACACCAGCCGAGGAGTATCTCGCTTGCCTCAAGAGCCATCCAGAGGTAGTGGTGGTATGCGTAAGCAATCACCAGAACCGCTTGGGCGACCAGCGTGCCTTGGTACATGAGATGATGAACGCCGGCGTGAAGAATCCAGTTATCTTCGCCCAGATGTATCAGCACAAGGCAGATGAGAAGAGCGACTTCCAGTTAGAGGCAGCCGCCGACATGGGAGCCTTGATGATAGATGGACTGACAGATGGTATCTGGTTGATGAACAATGGCGACATCCCTGCCCAGACCATCGACGAGACCGCCTTCGGCATTCTCCAGGCAGCCCGTCTCCGCACCTCCAAGACCGAATATATCAGTTGTCCGGGTTGCGGCAGAACCCTCTATGACCTTCGTGAGACCATCGCCAAGATCAAGGAAGCCACCAAGGGCATGAAGGGCTTGAAGATAGGCATCATGGGCTGCATCGTGAATGGTCCAGGAGAAATGGCAGATGCCGATTATGGCTATGTCGGTGCCGGTCCTAACAAGGTAAGCCTCTATCGCAAGCAAGTATGCGTAGAGAAGAACATTCCTCAGGAGGTAGCCGTAGAGCACCTGCTCGCCCTCATCCAGTCGGATAAGGAAGGAAAATAAAGACACAATATCATAAATGCAAAAAGGTCAAGCTTCGTTTCTGAAACAGAGCTTGACCTTTTCCTATATTATTTCGCCACGAAAAGTTGAAAAGCAATAAATAAAGAGATAATATTTAGTGTTTTTTAAAACAATTCATCCTCGTTTGGTATACTAAGCAAAGTATCTGTTACACAGAGTAAAGTTTGTTTGGCAATAATTATCTACCTTTGTCTGCATATTTAAACATAATATTTATCATATTCAAAACAACGCAATCATGAGAAGAATCCTAATCATTCTTATCACGCTTATCCCACTGCTATCCATCACCAACAGTTGGGCGGCAAGTAGCAAATCTTCCATTTGGGTACAGCCTGTTGTGGAAAGCAACAGTAATGCCAGTAACCCGATGGCCAGCAAATTGTCGATTACCCGAGTGGATTTAGATAAGAAAGAGACTAGAATATATATGCATATCCAGCACTATCCCAACTATTGGGTGTTGTTTGCAAAAGATACTTATCTCAAAGTAGGTGATCAGCATTATCTAGTAAAGAGCTGTGAAGGGTTGGAACTGGGCGAAAGGTTCTTTCTTCCTGCTGAAGGCTATGCTGATGTAGTGTTCCATTTTGCACCATTGCCCAAGAATACACAGAAGTTTGACTTCATTGAGGGAGAAGGAGAAGGGGCATTCAGAATACTTGGCATACAATCGGTTGACACACGTGCAGAACAAGTATTTCCATCCTTGTGGAGAAATACCACTACTGGCGATTGGGATATAGCATTCTATGATGACTTTGCCATCTACGACTGTCATTTCTGGCAATATAAGGACAAGAAACAGAAGGGAAACAAATACGATTTCGTGCTGACCGATGGCAAGCGTGAAATCCCTGTATCCGTGGACAAGAACAAGCAAGGCAATCGCAGCATCACCATCAATGGCAAGAAGAATGAATATGACATCATCACTACTTTTACCCTGCCTGATTATCCACAAAAGGATGAATTGGCAACTATTAAGGATACCCACTATATAGGTGATACAGCCACCGTGATAGGTTGGCTCAAAGATATGCCCCAGTTATTCTGGAATCAAGGAAAAGAATATGGAGCCATTCATGAAGACCTGTACCTTTATGGTCATCAAATATCAAATTTTGTCAAGTTGGATTCTCTTGGACGTTTTGAACTCAAGATACCATTGCTCAACTCATCTGAGGTGCTCATGGATTGGAAGCATACTTTTATCTCGACCGTGTTGGAGCCTGGCGAGACGTATTTCCTGTTATACGACTTTAAGAACGGAACGCAGATGATGATGGGAAAAAACTCTAGGTTGCAAAACGAACTGCTATCGCATCCTATCCCACGTTTTGATACGCAATATCAAGACATGTATAAGAATACCAAGACTGCACAAGAGCATTTTGATATTCTGACACCTCGATATACCCAGGTGATGGAGAAGGTAAGGGAATTATCCCAGATTTATCCTACTCTCTCCAAACGTTATCAAGACTATGTCTCTGAATACGAGAAATGTAACTATGCCCAAGCCTTGATGCAAGGTTGGGGATTTGTGAAAAACTATGATTTTCCAAAGGATAAGACGGCGCAGGTGGTAAAACTGTGGAAGGAAATCAAACTCCCTTATACGCTTTATCAGAGCTATGACAATCTGATAACAGACATTGTCAGACAAATGGTTTTCGACAATTATTGGTTGACATACAATGGACAAAGGGGGCTTCTGAACGAAACCTATTATCCACAACTCCTGGAGTTGCACCAAGCCAAGGGAGATATTACCATTAGCAACCAAGAGATAGCAACCGTCAAGTTGTGGTTAAAGGGATACAAAGACTACATTGTTAAGAGAAGCCAGACAAATGGCAAAGATTTGGATAAGATTGCAGCAGATTTCTTCAATTCTGATGTTAGCATAAAAGCTCAAAACATCCTTGCTCGAAAGGATATTGCCAAGATGCTAATGGAAGAGAAACCACTTGTAGATTTCTACTTTGAAAGAGATATTGCAGATAGCTTGAATTGCAACCAAGACCAGCATGACATCATTATAGCTAAGAGTTTCAACCGTTATATGGAGGGTAATTTCTTGCCACTCAGCGACAAGGAAGTGGAGCTGGCCAAGCAAAGCATCAAAGGCAAAGCTGCGCTAGAATCGGTCATGACAAATCACCAAAGACTATCAGAAATCATGCAGAGGGACATCTCTCAATACCCTAGCATCAAGAAGATGCCACAGGGCATCTCTGACGGCGAGCAGTTGCTTCAAAAAATCTTGGAACCATATAAGGGTAAGATGGTATTACTGGATGTATGGGGCACATGGTGCAGTCCTTGCAAAGATGGTCTTAGTCAGTCGCAGGAAGAATATGAGCGTCTGAAGCCATACGACATGGTATATGTTTACTTGGCATGCCATAGTCCGGAGAATTCTTGGAAGAACATCATCAAGCAGTATAATTTATTGGGTGACAACATAGCTCATTACAACTTATCAGAATCTGAGGCTAAGGCAGTGTTGGATTACTTGAATGTACATTCATTCCCATCCTATCGTCTCTTCGACAAGAATGGAAACCTGGTAGATAAACCTGTGGATGCCAGAAGACTTGATCAGTTGGAGCAGGTTATCCAAGCTCTGACCAAGTAGGGAGTAAGAATCAGACGTTTTATCCTAAAACTACTCGAAAATCAAAAGTTTTAGGATAAAACGTCCTAAAACTTATTAAAAAACGGAAGTTTTAGGATGATTTGTCCTAAAAAAAGTGTATCTTCGCAGCATATTAATGAGAAAAGAGCATCATGAAAAGGATAGAACGACATATTTTGTCTAGAGTGGCTGCTAGTCTAGCAGCCACTTCCATACTGGTATCACTTGAATGGTAACATCATTGACCGTGATGTCTCTTTCCTCATCCTTACTGATAATCATTAACTTGCGCATCGGCAAGACCTTATTGAGCTTTAGCAGGGCATCCACTTCTCGCTTCTCTGTCTCTGGATCTGATAGCGAATAAGATACCTGAATGGCAATTCCTTCATCGTAGACAACGAAATCTACCTCCACATTCTTATTATAGAAGTATACCTGGCTTCCATATTTTTGCCTTAGGCGAACGGCTACTTGGTTTTCCAATAGAGAAGTAGCAGGATCTAACAGAAACAGGTTCAAGATGCCATTGTCTATAAAGTAATATTTCCTGTTCGACTCCTTATCGATGAGTTTGGCAGCGATATTCTCATAAGGCAAGATGAGCCATGATTCTTGCAGATAACCCATATAATCTATGACGGTATCCACGCTGATTTTCTTACCCACAGTAGATGCTATGCTAGCAATACGATTATAAGAAGTTGGCTGCTTTACACTCTCGGCCAATTTTCTGATCATAATGCGCAGGGCAAAGTCGTTTCTTACCTGGTGTCGAGTAACCAAGTCACCAAAGAATATCTTATTAAACAAGCTGCTTATCCACGCTCTTTTATCTGCCATCTGCAAGGTTTCTGGCAGTCCGCCATTTCTGAAATACTCCTCATATTCCTTGGTGATAGCAGTACGAAACTTAAAGCGCGCGTTCTTATCAGACAAGTCTATCTTCTTATATAAGAGGTATTCACTGAAAGAGAATGGATATATATCCTTAATAAGATAGCGCCCTCCCAGGGTCGTGGCGATCTCGCTACTCAGCATCTTGGCATTACTACCAGTAATATACACCCGATAACCTGTGTCAGCAAGACGACGGGCAAACTTCTCCCATCCCTTGATGTTTTGTATCTCATCAAGAAAGAATATAGGGCGATGATCATACATCTCCTCGTAACAAGTTTTTATCAAGTCTAAATCGGAGATAGTTATACTGTCGATACGATCATCCTCAAAGTTGAAATATAGCATTTCTTCTATTGAATGTCCCTGCTCCATGAGATGATGAATGTGCTGGTACATGAGATATGACTTACCTGCACGTCGAAGTCCCACAAATACATAGTTTGCATTTGCTTCCAGTTCGTATTCACGTTTTTCAAAACTTATTTGAGATACAAACTCTTGATAATAACTGATGAGATATTTGATAAGATCCTTTGTCATGCTACTTGCTTATTAATATTATTAAAACCGAGGCAAAGATACACATTTTCTAGCGAAAACACAAGTTTTATCGAGTATATTCGACAAAAAACGCATAATTTTATCGGATATACTCGATAAAACGGGATAAAATATCCTTTGGAAGTAAGGAAAAACATAAAGGTCAAGCCTGGAACTTCACAGCCCGAGCTTGACCTTTTATCTGTTTGAGAGAGATTTTATTCTATTCTTAACTTTTTTCGTTTGCAAAGATACTGCTTTTTTCTGATATGATATGTTATCAGAAAGTTATCATTAGGTTAAATCTTCTCCCAAAGCATTGTATTTACAGAAAAAGATGTAACTTTGCAAGCAATTAAACAAAGATACTACGATTATGGCAGAAAACGTAAAGTTACTCTTGGTAGAAGATGACGAAAACCTGGCTTACATGGAGAAAAGTAGCCTAGAGGACATCATCGGGGGATATGAAATCAAAACAGCCATCAATGGCAAGGACGGACTGGAAGCATGGAAAAGTTTTCAGCCCGATGTCATCGTGTCGGACATCGACATGCCTATCATGGACGGCATCGAGATGGTGAAACGCATCCGAGAGATTGATGGCGATACCATCATCCTCATTACCACCGGACTCACATCGCCCAAGGACCTGAAGGCGGGATATGCTGCCGGAGCCAACAACTACGTGAAGAAGCCTTTCCTGCCCGAGGAGCTGGATGCCCACATCCAGAGCCTGATGAAACTGAAGCAGGGACGCCGCAGCACCAATGCCGCTGGCACCATCAAGCTGGGCAAGTATCTGCTGGATGCCGACCATGCCACCCTCAAGAACCAAGAGGACAATACGGAAAAAATGCTGACAGCCCGAGAAGCCAAGATACTGGAGATACTGTCGGTGAACAAGAATGAGGTGGTGCGCCGAGAGGCCATCCTGAGCCGATTCTGGGGCGTGGAAGACAAGGACTATTTTGCCTCCCGCAGCCTCGACGTATTCATCAAGAAGATTCGCACTGCCATCGAGGATGAGCCTGGCGTGGAGCTGAAGACCATTCGAGGCGTTGGCTTCAAGCTCATCGCAGAATAAAAAAGATTACAAATCAAAGACCAAACGCTTATGCTGAAAGCAATATTATATTACATACTGCTGATTGCAGAATATATGATTACCCTCATCATCGGTGGGTTGGCAGTGGGATTTTATGTATCCATCGCCATGCAGACGGGCTATTATAAGAGCCATCAAGCAGCCCTTGAGAGTGCTGGCACGATGATCATCATCAGTTTCACCGTGCTGGCAGGACTCATCGTGTGGCTCACATTCAGCCATTATAAATTCTCCAAGTTCTCGCTGGGCAAGGTGGTGCCACAAGCCAAATGGAAGGCGATGACCTACCTCACCCTTCCGATACTGGGCATCACGATGGCATATTACGCCATACTGAATCTGCTACACATCGACTTCATGCCCAAGGAGATGACCCAGATGAACTTCCTCACCATCCTCCCCTTTGCCATCGTTGGCTCCTTTATCTCCGCCTACGTATTCTATGGTGCTATACAAGAGGAACTTATCCGATGTGGCAAGAAACTGTGGGTACAGACGCTCACCCTCTGCATCATGATGCTGCCGCTATGCTTGCTCACTGAGTCGGCTACTGGCAATGTGATGTATTACACCGTGCTGGGAATGGTCTCCACCGTCTATGGCTGTTGGGCTTACCAGCTAACCCGAAGCAGCATTGTGCTCTACGCAGTATACCTCATCCCCAACTTGGTGCCGAGCGTCCTCACCTCCACTCCGCTCTGCTATGCCCTCATCATCGTGGGCATAGCCATGACACTAGGCGGAGGAATGTGGCTGAAGAAACATAAAGATTCGATAATAGCAGAAGAAGATGAAGACGAATAGAGCCAAGGCACTGAGCACCACCGCCCTGATAGCCGTATTGCTGATGCAGCTGTTCTGGATGTGGAACACACTGGATATGACCATCCACCAGATGGGCTACCAAGACGTATGGTTCTTGGCTCCCAATGTCAGGGCAGAGGCTCTGCTCTCTGCCTTCCTACAAAGCCGATTCACGGTGCTTACCTCCATCCTCACCACCATCGTCATCATCCTGAGCATCATCGACCAAATCAACTATATCGACGAGCAGGAGCGCATCCGCCTCTTGCGCGAAGATTTCTCATACGCCATGGTTCACGACATGAAGTCGCCCCTCACCTCCATCATCATGGGCACCCGATACCTGCATAGCGGGGTACTGGACAAGAAGCCAGAAATGAAGGAGAAATATTTTGACATTGTGGAGGACGAGGCGCAGCATCTTCTCTCCCTCATCAACCGCCTGCTCACCATCTCCAAGCTGGAGCATGGCAAGCTGACCATTCGCAAGACCGAGGTGGAACTGGAGCCGATGATAGATGACGTGGTGGATAAATATGAGGCGAAATCCTCCAAGCCTATCCACATCACCACGCAGATAGACTGTGCCACCGCCCTTGCCGACGAGGAATATCTGAAGGAGGCCATCAGCAACATGGTGGATAACGCCACCAAATACTCGAAGGATGAAATCCGCATCAAGATTTCCACCCTTGAGGATGACCATCAGGTATATATCAAGGTATACGACGAGGGCATCGGCATAGCCAAGAGCGAGCTGAAGACCATCTTCAACCGCTATGAGCGTGCCGCCGAGCACGAGAAGAATCCCCAGAAAACCCGTGGAGGATTTGGCATCGGCCTGAACTATGTGCTCCAGGTTATCAACGCCCATGGTGGAAAAATCAATGTGAAGAGCGAGAAGGGGAAATACTCAGAATTCACCATCTCGCTGCCAAAATGAATGCCAATCGTAATTTCTTATTGGGCAGGTAACAAACCTGCCCTCCCAGTATTTCTTGCCGGCACAATATTTTCTTAGTCTTCGATCAATACAGCATGGTCCTCATAGGCATCAAAGTCGAGGTTTATGTCGGCACCGCATCGCTTGAAGGCAGCCAGTAGCTCCTGCTGCTCCTCGGGGCGGATGAGTACTTCTCCATTGCGAGCCTTATAGAAGCGGCGCTTGGTATAGGGAGTGTACATGTAAAAATAATGTACGCTGCCGTGAGGGATAGAGGCATAGAGACGGGTGAAGCCCCGAGCCCATCGCTGCTTCTGGGCTGTGAGATGATATGGGCAGGGCGCGCCATCGGGCACCAGGCGCCCCAGGTTCATTACCTCGAAGTAATCTTTCGCTTTCAGCGCCTCGAGATAATAGGCGTGGCGAGCACAAGTGTTGCTACGGCTGCAAGCTGCATTAGGACATTTTGCAGAATAAGGGATGTTTACTTTTTCCATTGTATATTATATGTTTTAAAAATTGATATCACGATGTTTAGAAAAGTTCCTCACTGGGGCACCAAAGTGCCCTCGGTGAGGGCACTTTGGTGCCCTGCCGAGGAACATATTGAGAGATGGTGGATGGGGATTGGGAGACATCGGGGAAGCGTGATGGAGAGAATGGGATTGCGATTTCTACCTCACACCTCACTAGATGCTACTTAATCTATTATAGATTAGAAGGTTAAGTGGTGTGAGGTGTCAGCCGTGACACCTCACTCACACCTCACAACACCTCACACCCTATCTCGAGACTTAATCTTTATCTACCGTATTGATACAGAGCAGATAAGCCTGTCCGTGAGCAGTTCGCTTGGTCTGACATCCCAAGAACTTCATAGCCTGACCTATACGTATCTTGGTACGATGATCTGCCATGAGCATAGGGTATTGCGCATGAAGCACCTCGAAGATGTGGGATACCAGCATCCACTTGCCTTCCTTTGTATCATTGGCAGCTCTGATACAATGCTTCAACATCCCCTCCATATCATCCATCTTAAAGAATGGATAATTATGCATCTGGATTCGATCTACCTCATCATTGTTAAACCAATATGGGGTATGTTGGTCACGAAGTTCAAAGAGCACTTGCGCATAGAGCTGAACATAATCAATAGGCGACCCATTGTCAATATATTTACCAGCAGGAATGCGAACACAAATGAATCGACGGCTACCCGTAGGGTCGCAGAGCGGATGCTCATCATTGGTAGTAGCCAAGAATGAGGCATAACGAGGACGATCCTCCTGACTCTTACCAAAGATGGGACGCCCATTCACCTTTACCTTGGACAAGGTCTGCTTAAGCTTGGCTTGCTGTGACTCTCCCATATTGGCAAACTCATCTATATTGACATAAAGATTGTTAGTAAGTGCCATATCGGCATCAAACTTGTTGCCAAAATTGATGTGATCCAAGAAATATTGGCGCAACTCCTCAGGCAGCAAGCGATTGGCAAAAGTACTCTTTCCACATCCCTGCTGTCCGATAAACACAGGAGTTACCTCATTGCCATGGAGCATATCCATTTGCAACCAATGAGCCACTGACGAGCGAAGCCAAGTGGCGCACCAAGCCAACTGTTCGCTCGTGATGCCCGGAATTCTATTGAAGAGTTCCGCCACATGATTCTTGCCATCCCATGCAGGAAGCTTGTCCAGATAATTCTTAATAGGGTCATAGTCTGCCACTGCATCCGACTCCACATACTCCTCGATGTCCTTACGAGGAGAAGACTTGCCACCAATGCCCAATTTCTTAGCTCGGCGAACAATGGAATTCAGACATTCCTTTGTGAAAACCTTCCAAACCACTTCTGCCAAATCCTTCAATGGAGTATACTCCTCAGTTTCTACACATTGTGTTTCATCATTCTGAGGAATATCATCCTTGTCATTCAGGATGGCAAACTCTGTCTTTCCACTCAAAAGGTTACGACGAAAAGCATAGTTCTCACTCAAAAAACTCTCTACAAGATAGATTGTAGAAGCATTACCTACTGTCATCTCATGGGATGACTCATTCTCTAAAATATTAGTTTCGTTTGTCATAATTAATTAATTGTTTATTAATAGTTATTGTTACAATGTTCATCTGTCTTGAGAAGCGTGAGGTGTTGTGAGGTGTGTGTGAGGTGTCCGCCCTGACATCTCACTACTCTAACCATCACTATATCTGCTACTTACAAGCATTCCGTGAGGTGTGAGGTCTATTTGGCACATTCATCTTCACGCCACTGTCTTCTCAATTAGGTTTCTAAACCCGATTGCAAAGATAATAAATTCAAGAGCCGATTGCAAGTTTTTGGGCGCGATAAAAAGCCGTTTTCTGCAATTTGGGAAGCCACAAGGGGGTGCTCGGGAAAAGGATTGGGAAAAAATCGGGAAATCTCTCATTTTTAACGCAAAACTTTTGGAAATTAGAAAATAAAAGCGTAATTTTGTTGCCAAATACTTCAATTTCTAAAAAAAATAGATTATGAGTACATCAACTATGCGTGTGTCTGCTTCGTTTAGGCTGAAAGAAGCTCTCTTACAGGAGCTCAAAGAAAGTGCTAAGGCTGCCAATCGTAGCCTAAACAATTACGTGGAAAATATCTTGTTGGATGTTATGAAAACTGTAAAAAGAAAGGACGCAAAGGATATATCTCCAGAATTACAAGCTAAGCTTGATAAGGCTAGAGAAGAATACATATGATATTTATGATGACACCATTAATGTGCTTATACTGGAGGTAGAAGGACATTATAACGATAAGTAAGCCATAACTAAAAACAATACAATATGGAAGAACCTATGCCAGACTTCGACTACGAAGTATTCGACAGACAAATCAACAACTTTTGCTTGATGATGCAAGTGATGATCAACGGGTGGGAAGACTACAACTCGCAAGAGATGACTTTCGACATCATATCACTCTGCAACAAGGCCTCCAGGCTCTGCTACATGGCAGACCAAGACTTCGTGCTGCAAAACGCTGACGTATCCAAGGAGCGAAAAGGCGAAAACCAGGCATGGTTTGATGTATTCAGCATTCTCGTAACCAGATCGTTCTCAGAATTTTTGCGTAACATCTTCGCCAACCTCAAGAAGGGCAAGGTGATAGAGGGCCATCCATCGCCCATGATACAGAACGAGATGATGACCCTCGTACCCAAAATCCACGACTTGCTGCGCAACGACGGCATGAGCGAAGAAGAAATAGAGAAAGCCGTCATGATGATCAACTTCACGGAGATGGAAATCATCAACAACCAGAAAGCCACCCAATTCCCTGACGTGAGATATGAGGAGCGACTCTGGTATCTGATACGCCTCTTCGTGATGACCTGCTACCTATTGCAGCACTTCCAGAGAATGTTTCAGCTAACCAGCCAGGACATAGATGCCGACGAGGCGGGAAGGCTCACCGAGCTAGCCGTGCAGAAATATATGAGCGATACAGAAACTCGCAACAAGCTGGATCTCTACTTCGCCAACCTGCAATACGACAACGATGGCAAACCGCTCTCCCTGGACCAGCTGCTCAAGGCTCGCAGAGAACTGAAAGACATCGTGCCCGAAAGCCTCAAGTTGCCCTTCCTCAAGAATGCGGGCGACAACTTGCTGATAGGCGAACAGATAAGACACCTGGAATATACCGCCGAAGAATTCATGCTGCTGATAGAGGCCGAGGCCAAGTATCAGATTATCACCGAGCACATCTTCGAGATAAAATATCCGGAACTGGCTGAGCCATCGCTGCCCAACGAGGTTTTCAACACCATTATCAACAATCGGCTGGTGGATATGGAAGAGGTGAGGAAAACCATCGGCAGGATGCTGCACATGATAAGACAGAAGAACCACTGGTTCTGCGTATGGAGCGTGCTGAAGCATCTCAACCTGCTGAAGCCCAACAGCACCTTTGCCGGCTTTGCCCACCAGATGATGAGCCCGGAGTGGTTTGGCTTCCTAAGCAAAGACCTCCACTTCACGGGCGATAACCTGAGCGACTTTTCCCGCTACTTTGCCGAGATCGACTTCACCAAATGGGACCGCGAAACCTTTCTCCAGAAGAAGGAGCTCTTCGGCATGACGAAATGGTCGGACAAGCTCTTCGACAAGTTCTCCAGCCTCTGCCGGGAGATGTTTTACAGCATCCGTGGCTACCAGTTTCTGGAGGATATAGGGTAATGATGTTCTCTCAATCATTGTGCAGGCAATAAATACGGTATACTAAAAACATAGATTATCAACCTCTCCATATAAAAAAATAGCATTTTATTTTGTAGTGTGCGCTTAAAATTGTAATTTTGCACCTTGAAAAGGGTTACACCTTATTAATAATAGAAGAAGATAAAAATAAATAAGATAAAAAACAATGGAATA
>ERZ1035006.1054-NODE-1054-length-19588-cov-6.896944_pt1 | contig 19588 bp, 17 predicted proteins | sample MGYA00520694_ERZ1035006 | MGnify/ENA primary metagenome ERZ1035006 (study PRJEB33766, sample SAMN09781746) | gut metagenome | biome: gut microbiome | host: Homo sapiens | place: Madagascar | study: EMG produced TPA metagenomics assembly of the PRJNA485056 data... | reverse complement strand
CTGTGTAAGACACCGCTCTGAAGCGTGATCATCACTTCGTCCAGCTCGCAGAATAGTGGCATCAGCTCGGAAACGCCCAGCTTTTCTGCATAAGTGCAGATCGGGCAACGGGTAATACGGTAATAGCAGGCACCTTCATACGGCTGCCCGACAAAATCCACCTTGAAAGAAGTCGGATACTGCTTTTCCTTTTCCGGCGTGTACCATTTTGCATACTTGACAATACTCTTTTTATTCTCCGCTTTGCCCTTATCAGTGTTTAAGTCTGTTCTTGCAAAATACCACTTGATATGATAAAGTGAACGACGCATCATTTCCTGCACAAATTCCGGTGGGATTTTCTTCTCACTTGCCACATATGGGGCTACAAACGTGAGTGCAAATAACTCATTATATGCCATTGGATTGTCATCTCCAATGTCATCCGCCTGATCCACCAGCTCGCGATAGATCTTTTTGCTCTTTTTCATGATCTCTGTGGCATATGCCTTGCCATATTTCTCTGTCAGAGCCTTTTTCATTGGGCTCTTGAACATCCAAAAATAAAATCCATTATATTTCATCTTACTGATCCTCCCGTGCATGATTTACAGAATCGAAAAATGCAGCCCATCCACCGAAATGGTACGTCATAAGAGACTCCATGTATTTTTCAGCACTTTTTCGGTCAGAACATTCGATCACGATCCTGCGATAACTGTCAAACTGTGCAGAAATCAAAAGTCCCAGCAGCTTTTCGTCTATGCCTGTGATGCCCGCTCTGTGAAAAAACGCAATACTCTCTTTGATCTTGTTCTGAACAATCCCGTCAAAGTAATACTCCAGGCTGCTCCCCGCGCTGCGGCAGAGAAGCAGAACCGCTTCTTCATAATGATCAAATATCAGGTGAAGAATTGCTTCCGATTCATGACGCATCGAAGCCTTTAGCCCTGTCAGAAGATCTGCATCTACACCCGCATCATAATCTGCCCTGGTATTTTGAAATAAAGCTGCAATTTCATCAAAAAACGGCTTTAGCAGACAGGCAAACAATTCATCCTTGGATTTGTAACGCGTCTGTATCGCACCTACTGTGACGCCTGCTTTCTCTGCAATTTTTCTAAGCGAGGCACCCATATAGCCTTTCTCCGAAAACTCCTCCAGTGCTGCAGTCGTGATCTTGTCATCTAAAGAATGGTTTCTAAGAGCCATATGCCCGCCTCACTTTCTTTAATTACGTTGTAATCGATTACGATGTAATTATAAAAAAACGACTTTCTTTTGTCAAGTAGACAAAAGAAAGTCGTTTTGATTTTATGCCTTAATCAATCGGATAGCTCACTGATCATCTGTTCAAATAATTCCGGTTTCAGCAAAACCAGTCCTGCATGACCTAATTCCGGCAATACTGTAAACTCTGTCTGCGGGAACTTGCTTTTTATATACGCGATATCCTGCTTTCGTTCTTTTTCCTCGCCATTTGTATACCAGTAATGGAGCTTCGTATCTATTGTAGGAACAGGATCCGGCACTTTGTAATTATTGCAGGAATCAAAGGTGCGCCACAGTGTTTTTCTGCTGCAATGTCTCAGAACATCTGCCACATACTGCAGATCCTCCTTGGTATACTCATCTGTTGCAAATGCTTTTTCCAAAAGACCCACACCGCCTGTTCTTCCGATCATCATCATAAGATAATCCTTCAGGGCAATGAAGCGCGTCACGATCCATGGCAGTTGATAAGGGGTGATGCCACCATCCATGACACAGTGTTTTATTTTGATCAGTTGTCCCAGCGCAACCAGCAGTGCAACGGAACCGCCCATGGAGCAGCCATACACCGCATATAATTCCGTATAGCCCTGTGCTTTCATCCATACATTCAGATCAGAAGCGATCTGCTCCACACTTGTGAAATCGCTGTCATTCTCAAAGTCATATCCGGGAAGTGCCGGAACAAGCAGATGATACTTTTTCTCCAGCAGCGGAATGACATTTTCAAAGTAATCCCATTTCACAACAGAAGGATGGATCAATAAAATAAGTTCTGTATTTTCTTTTCCGAATTCATGAATTGTCATTGGTGTATACCTCTCTTTTTATACTTATGTTAGTCAATACTAACCAAGTATAGCAGGTTACCACTGCACATGCAACCTATCTCGTTCTCTTAACGCTGTAATCGCTGTCATACATTTCTTTCAGCTTTTCCACCGTATTGTAAACGCCATCCATACAAAATTCCTTCGACCATGTCATGTAATATGCCCATGGTGTATGGCTCTGCTCCAGCTTTTTGACATCCGGGTTGTAACCGACCTCTGTCAGAGCCGCTACTTTGTTTCCGGATGTATTGGCGATCAGTTCCTCATACTGTTTCTGATAATCTGTTGCTTCATATTCCGGCAGATAAATATCCCACGATACCACATCCACATAAGCATCACCCGGATACCCTTCCTTTGTCGGGCAGCTCCAAACCCAGAGCAGGTTGTCCAGATGCTTTTGGTTTACATAATAGTCAAACATCAGCTTGTAAAGCTCTGCTGCCACTTTACCGCCCTTTCTGCCCCACCAGAACCAGGTGCCTTCTACTTCATGGAACGGACGCCACAAAACAGGGATATTTTCCTGCTGAAAGCGGGCGAGCTGCGCAGCGATCACATCCAGATCCTGATAAAAAGCTTCCTGCTCCTTCGTGCCCTCCACAAGCACCTGCTCAGGATCAAACTCTGTATACTCGCTGTAAAAGCTCTTATCTCTTCCCCCCACCGGTGAAAACCAGTGAAAACAGATAGAAACAATACCGTCTGTCTCTTTTGCCCATTTGACCGCAGTGTCCATAGTGCCTTGATTTTCCTTTACCTCCACAAGGCACGCCTCGGATGCATCCGCATAATTGATATTTGGGGAATAGCCCAATAGCTCAAATCCCTGCAGCTTCGGATAAGCGCCCGTCTTTTCATGGATATAGGTGATCTCTTCCATCGGATTTGTCTGCGTATGCTGTCCGGTTATGATCTTTTTGCCGGCTGTTTCATATAAATATACCAATAATTCTTTTGCCTCTTTTGTAGCGCTTTCATTCACAGGTTTCATTTCTCAGTTCTCCTTTTGTAATCTCTGTTTTTCCGTTTGTTTTTTCTGTCAGCATTTTAATTGCTGCATTCTCTTCTCCCGCCGGTACCAGCACATGGAACAGTACTTTTGCGCCATATTCTGTATCCGCTGTGCGAAAACCTGCCTGGGAAAGCAGATACTGGATTTTCCCGACATCCGTGTATTCCGCCGTCAGCATCAGCTCCTGCATCAAAAGCTGCTGTCTGATCTCAGCGTGCAAAAGAGCTTCTGAAACAGCCCCCTGATAAGCACGTACCAGTCCGCCCGTTCCCAGCAACACACCGCCAAAATACCTCGTTACAACAGCCGCCACGTTATGTACATCCTGCCCGGTCAGCACAGAGAGCATCGGTCTGCCCGCTGTCCCGCTCGGCTCACCGTCATCGGAGGAATGCATAATCTCGTTGTTTTCCCCGATCACATAAGCGCTGCAGTTGTGCCTTGCATCCCAGTATTTCTTTTTGCAGGCAGCAATGAACTGCTCTGCCTCCTCCTGCGACTGTACGGGACATAATGTCGCAATAAATCTTGATTTTTTTTCTGTAATCTCGCCCTGCGCCTGCTGCAGTATGATCTTCATATACGGATCTTGCTCCTTTACTTGTCTGGTATTCTATATAGTCTATATTTAATGGGTTTGCATGTTTCATGGCGGACCGTTGAAAAACGTCGGTACTTAGGGTGTGTATTTTACGCCCTTACGTACCGCTACGTTTTTTATCGAGCGAGAGCGAGTCTGGCATGGAATATGCGAATCCATTATATTACATATAATTCTACGATGATAGCATACCACAGATTCCGTATAAAAGTGTACCATTTTGTGAACAATCCTATATATGGAAGATTACCCTTTCCTTTAATGGCTGTTTTTGGTATAATCAGTGAGAATAAGGAGGCTTTATTCATGAATTATGGTAAAAAAAGCATCCGCAAAAAACAGCGGCAGCTTAATTCTAAATCAACGAAATTCAGCAAAATGTTCTTACTGGCATTTTTGAAAGCACTGCTCATCTGTATGATCAGTGTGTGCATTATCGGTGTCTGTCTCGGTATCGGTATGTTTAAGGGAATTCTGGCATCTGCTCCCGATATTTCCAGCCTGGACGTTACGCCAAGCGGTTATGCGACCGTCGTTTACGATAACAGTGGCAAACAGATCGCCAAGCTCGTCGGTACCAATTCCAACCGCAGCTATGTCAAGATGGATCAGATCCCGGAAAATATGGCTAACGCCTTTGTCGCGATCGAAGATGCGCGTTTCTACCAGCATAACGGTATTGATATCAAGGGTATTATCAGAGCCGGTGTGACCGCGATCAAGACAAGACATCTCGGACAAGGTGCCAGCACGATCACCCAGCAGCTTTTGAAAAACAACGTCTTTGAGGGCTGGGTAACGGAAAACTCCGATCTTGTCCGTATCAAGCGTAAGATCCAGGAGCAGTATCTGGCACTGGAGCTCGAAAAAAGAATGAGCAAGCGGGATATTCTGGAGCTTTATATGAACTCGATCAACTTAGGACAGAATACACTTGGTGTACAGGCAGCTTCCATGCGCTACTTCAATAAACCCGTATCTGAGCTGAATTTATCCGAATGTGCGGTTATTGCCGGCATCACACAGAACCCGTCCAAATACAATCCGATCACACATCCGGAAGACAATGCAGACAGGCGTACAAAGGTTCTGAATGATATGCTGGATCAGGGCTGGATCGATCAGGATGAATACGATGAGGCTATGGCAGACGATGTCTACTCCCGCATCAAGCAGGTAAATGAAACAACGGAAAATGATTCGATCAACTCCTACTTCGTTGATGCGCTGATTGATCAGGTTACTTCCGTTCTGATGGAAGAAAAGGGCTATAATGAAACACAGGCATATAATCTGGTTTATTCCGGCGGTCTGCAGATCCAGACAACGCAGGATCCTTCCATCCAGAAGATCTGTGACGAAATTTATAATAATGAAGAAAACTATCCTGAAAATACAAAATGGCTGCTTGACTATCAGCTCACTGTTCTGACAGCAGGTGGTGAGTATGTCAATTATTCAACGGAAATGTTCAAGCAGTATTTCAGGAACCAGCGTTCTTCCTATAACCTGCTGTATTCTTCTCAGGATGCTGCTTATACGGATATCGCGGAATATCAGCAGAGCATTTTAAGCCCGGGTGATGAAGTCTATTCGGAAAATGTATCGCTGACACCGCAGCCACAGGTTTCCATTACCGTAGAGGATCAGTCCACAGGTTACATCGTGGCAATGGTCGGCGGACGTGGTACAAAATCAGCCAGCCGTACTTTGAACAGAGCAACGGACACGACCAGACAGCCCGGATCTACCTTTAAAATTCTATCTACTTATGCACCTGCTCTTGACAGCGCCGGTATGACACTTGCCACTGTCCAGAACGATGCCCCATATAATTATGCAAACGGAAGGCCTGTCAGCAACTGGTATTCCAGCGGCTACAAGGGAATCTGTACACTCCGTTACGGTATTGAACAGTCCCTGAATATTGTTGCAGTAAAAACACTGACACAGATCACACCACAGCTTGGTTTTGATTATCTGCAGAACTTCGGCTTTACTACCCTTGTGGAACGTCGTGAAGTCGAAACAAGCAGCGGTACCCAGATTTTCTCCGATATCACACAGTCTCTTGCACTGGGCGGTATCACAGACGGTGTTACCAATCTGGAACTGAATGCAGGCTATGCAACGGTTGCCAATAACGGTACTTATATCAAACCGACTTTATTTACAAAAATTCTGGATCACGATGGCAATGTTATGGTAGATAACACAACACCGGAATCTCATCAGGTTATCAAGGAAACAACTGCCTTCCTGCTGACAGATGCCATGGTCGATGTTGTCACAAAAGGTACCGGTGGTTCCGTCAACTTCGGCGGCGATGTCGCAATCGCCGGGAAAACCGGTACAACCTCCGATTATAAGGATGTCTGGTTTGCAGGCTACTCTCCGTACTATACAGCTACGACCTGGACAGGCTATGACAATAACGTATCTATGGAGACAAGTGCGGAAAAGAACTTATCCAAAACAATGTGGAAAGCTGTTATGTCCCGGATCCATGAAGGATTACCTGCCGCTTCCTTTACGAAGCCAAGCGGTATTGTGACCGCAACAGTCTGCTCCAAATCCGGTAAACTGCCGATCGCAGGCGTATGTGATGCTTACTTAAATACAGAATACTTTGCAGAAGGTACCGTACCGACAGAAACATGTGATGTACATTTTTCCGGAATGGTATGTTCAGCAACCGGTCTTGCCGCTACAACGACCTGTCCTTATCAGGTTCCGGGCGTTATTGAAATTGCACCATCCGACGATGGTTCACCGGGTGCAACAAAGTATTGTCCGCATACACCGGATTACTTTACAAATCCTGCCAATGCTGCTTCCATCCAGGCTGCTCAGCAGGCGATCGCACAGCAGCAGGCTGCAGCAGCACAGGCAGCGCAGCAGGCAGCACAGCAGGCACAGCAGCAGATCGATGCACAGGCAGATGCAGAAGAAGCCGGCGGCGGTGAAGCTCCTGCAGATGATGAGTAGAATGCATTAGATTATGTCAATGCGGATCAGCAAGCTATCACAATATAGAAACAGAAAGAAAAACCATGGACTAAAATTCTTCAGTCCATGGTTTTTTAAATGTACTATTTATCGTATTTCCAAGCCATTTCCAGCCCGTTCCTATGATGACATCCACCTATTCCCTGTCCAGCTTATAAAAGCTGCAGTGCAGCTGCGTCTCATCCACAGCTGACAATTCCTTTGGCAGTGTGATATGCAATCTCTCTACAGCCTTCTCACAGGTAAAATACGGGCTTGTACAAAGCGGTAACAGCACGCTGTCTGCCATCGTGTAAGTAAAGTGTGCACTGCCCTCTGCAGCGATCTCTGTCCCAAAAGACAGCTCCGCCTGTCCTGCGGCGATCTGTCCTTTCGTTTCCCCATTTGCCGTATCCCTGCCCGGATCCCGCAGATCGATAGCAACATCACAATCGATCTGTAAAAGGTCAATGTCCATTCCTGTGATCTCCCTTTCAAAGACAAGATCAAAGCCCTCTTCTGTCCGTTCAATCCGGTAAGGTATCTGCAGTTCCTGCCCTTTCTCTTCTATGCCGGCCCAGACTGCGGGCAGCATTTGCAGGCTCGTTTTATGCAGCAGCTGTGCATATGACTCATAATCGACCTTTGCAGCCTCTGTATGGCACTCTCCACGCAGCAAATAAATCACATTTTCATATTTATACGGTACATAATCCTGCTCCAGCAGATAATCATAGAGCAGAATGCTTCTGTCGCTGAAGGTCGCTTCATCGAACCGGATGTATGGTGCAAGAAGGATCAGATCCGGCAGATTTTCGGAAAGCTGCGCGATCGCCTTTTCCTGCATCGTGCGGTTGCTGATGTTATACACGGATGTAAACGGGAAAAAGCATTCCCGGTCAAATAAAACCGCATTGGCAACCGCATTGGTTGCATCCAGCCATGTCTTTCCTTCTGTCACCTCAGCCTGTAATACCGTTCCGATATTTTGCAGGCTCTGCAGCGTATTTCCCTGTACAAAACCTGTTCCCATATTGGATATTCCCGCATCCGTCACATATACGACCGGATCTGCGATCTCTTTTCCTCCGATCGTTGTATCTACAGATGCAGGAACCTCTTTGATCATACAAAGACTGTCCGCTGTTATGAGCGGTGCATCCTGACTCAGCCACAGCATCAGGGAACCGAGAGCCAGTGCCATAAGCCATTTTTTATGTTCGTATAAAAGGACTGACACTGTCAGAATGCTGAAAAAGATCGTCAATACCAGGGCTCTGCCCCCTTCATCAAACCGGACAAAAGCGTAATTTATCAAAATAAGATAACAGATCAGCAATGTCATAAACTGCCCTGCTGCTCTTTTCTCTTCCTTCAGTGCAAAATACAGACAAACGAGAAGTGGCAGTAAAAAGCCAAAAGTCCCGATAAAGAACGTTCCCTGCTCTCCCATCAGCCCCGGCAGAAGATAACCGGCTGCATCTGTCACATCTTCAAACATTGCCATACCATTGACATACAGCGTTGTTCCGGTATTATCCTTTAAATAAACCACAATCTGTAAAAACAGAGGGATAAAAGAAATGCCGAATACGATCAGTGCAAGCCAGCGCACAAGCGTCCCAGGTCTATGCAGGATCTCTTTGCAGTTCTCTCCAAGCTTTGGCAAGCTTCTGCACAAAACGAGCGGCAGAAATGCCAGAGCAGCGGTTCCACCGATCGATGCGTTCCATGCAATCGCAAAGATAGAAAGGAGCACCCATGCATACAGATAATCGAGCTTTGGCAGCTTCTTACTAAACAAGACAAAAAACAGGATAAACAAAAACAGATACCGCATTCCCGCTGTTTTGACCAGAAACGGCATAAACAGCCAGGCAAGCCATATACCTGCCCTGTGCTCCATAAAATAACAGATCACAAGTGCCAGCAGAGCCGCCATGGCAAGATCCCCAACTATTTTTGCCGCATTCAGGGAAAGATATGATCCGTCGAAAAACAGATAATCGATCGCTCCGTAATAATAATCACAAAGTCCGTGGATCGGGATCAGATCCAGATAAGGCAGCTTATGATACGACATCAGCTGCTGCATCGGAAGTGTGATCTCTCCGTTGTGGAAATAATCCATGCTGAGCAGCCCCTCCGGCTGTGTAAAAACACGCAGCATGGCTGCCATAACAAAGGTCGTCGGATAGATCCGGCTTTCCTTTCTGCTGCTAAAATACGCCCAGATCAGAAGTAACAGTGTCAGCAGGATACAGAAGTATTTCCATCTGGCGGAATAAAACAGCTCCATGATCTGTCCGGTCACTTCATATTGATAACGAAAATGCACAAAGGAAAGACAGCCAACCGGCAGTAAGATCTGCAGATATTTCTCAAGTTTTATCTTGACAAACAGCCTGCTAAGCTGTGGCAGTCCGCAAAGCATAAGAAAGAAAACGGCTGTAATCCCTAATAATACAAGGCTGCCAGCCTGCCAGAGCTGTGCGATCCTTACCTTCCAGCCTGCTGCCAGAAACAGCACGGTCAAAGCCCCATAGACAAATGACGCCTGTTCTACGCAGTTTACATAACTTGTTTTAGTGTGCTGACAAAGCAGATAACCCAAAAGCAATACCACATAAAGCCCTGCATACTGCCACATATACCTCTGCTGTGTCAGTATCATAAGCAATACAGCTGCATATCCGATCATAAAACCATAAACTGCCTTTTCCCTGTCTGTTTTCTCTTCTCTGCCCGTATTCTGCCTTACCGGCTTCACTTTTAGCAGGATCCATGCAAACAGGATAAATAACAGCGGCAGACCAATGATCGCTCCCCGGATCAGCCACAGATCCGCCTGTTTGTTATAACCCGACCATGTTGTCAGCCCGCAGATCAGATCCTTGTAAACAGGAAGCTGATCGTACCAGCCCTTTATAAACAGACTGAAAATGGAAAACAGGGTTAAAGCAGCTCCAAAAGCTGCTTCAATCCCTGTCCATAAATCTAAACTTTTAAACTGCGCAAAAAACTTTTTCATTTTGATCATAAGAACATGCAATGTGCCAGTGCCTGTCGCAGTTCCTCCTCCTTAATCGGTTTTGAGATAACTTCGGAAAAGCCGCAGTCATAAAAGATCTGTTTGGACTCCTCCGTAATATTGGATGTCATGACTAAAAGCGGCAGAAGTTCAAAATAAGGATCACCAAGCTGTCTGATCTCCTTTGCTGTCTGGATACCGCCCTTAACAGGCATCATATGATCAAGAATAACAAAATCATATTTCCTTGTGCGAAGCTCTTCAATCGCCTCTTCACCGCTTTCCACGGTCTTTGCCTGCATACCGTATGATTTCAGCAAAGATGCGACCAGCTTACAGTTTACCGGACTGTCATCTACCACAAGTGCCTTCACCTGCTTGGCGTAATACAGATTCTGTGCCTTTTTGCGGGAATCTGTGATCAGTTCCTTCTGCTCTTCTCTGTGTTTCTCCTTGATCTGTCCGATCGTTTCCTCATCCTCAACCGTCTGCAAAAATGAAATCACAAATTTGGTCTGTCTGACCTCTGCTCCAGCGGTCTTATCCAAAAAGATACCGTTCAGCTTCTGGATCATGTTTTTGGCAAGTGCAAAGCCCGGCGCATTTCCGTAGCGCAGATCCTCTGTCAGATCCTCACTGCAGTCGATCCTGCACACCAGTGTGATATTCTGCCCTCTTCTTGGCAGAATACCCTTTTCATAAGTAACAGTCATTGTGACTGTTCCCTGCTCCGTAAACTGCAGCAGATCACTTAAGATGTTGATCATGGCAAGACGGATCTTTTCGGTATCTCCAACGAGTACGCTGGGCAGATCATAATCCACATGCAGCAGAAAAACCTTATCCTTTCCCCGGATCATACTCTGTATTTTCTGGTTAATTTCCAGGAACAGACCTTTTGTATTATACGGTGATATCTGCTCAATTTCCTTAGCAGGTGCTGCTGCAGCTGTCACATAACTGCCATCCTCTCTTTGTTCCAGCAAAAAACCGGACAGGATCATATCCCTTTCCTTCATGCAGAGCAGATACATCAGAAGCATTAAGATCAGATACTCCAGTACAGTTGCAAGTATTTCCTCATAGCTTGTCTGATATGTGTAGCGCAGCGTATGAAGTCTGTTGTCCGTCTGGTAAAATTTATACAAAAATACACAGAGCATGGCAAAAAAACAATTTCTTGCCGTGTGTATAAATATCGCTTTGTCCGCATACAGAAGACTGACAAGCGGTACGATCACATAAAACAGCTTCAGACTGATCACATCATTACAGGCAACCAGACAGACAAGCCCTTCCATAAGTGTCAGACAGACACATCGGTTGACTGTTTCATTATAAGAATACCGGCAGATGATCACCGGAACAACCGATGCTGCCAGAATCAAGAGACATACTTTGATAAGTGTGCTCTTCTCCATCACAAGCACATCAACCTGCCATGCAATAACCGCCGCAGGGATCAGTATCAGAAATGCTGCGATCAGCTTCCCGAGAATCCCATTGATCCTGCGGTTATTATCTTTTATAAAATCCCTCATATAAAGATTTTGATTCATGTAGTATCCTTCTCCTTATAACCCTCTCACCAATACTTGACTTATTCAGAATTTTACCATATTTTACGCTGAGAATCCAGTTTTTGTTTGACAAAGAATCGTTTCTTTGATACAATAGCGTTCGGTAACATAAAAGCTGCTGTGGCTCAGAGGTAGAGCACTTCCTTGGTAAGGAAGGGGTCACGGGTTCAATTCCCGTCAGCAGCTCTTACAATTTTTCCCCTAGAAACCTTGAAAATACGGCATTTTCGAGGTTTTCTTTTTTTCCTTCAGGTGAGGTACACCCCCTTTCACCTGGCATCAGAGACAGAACGCTGAAGCTGAAAACAGAACAAAACAGCGCTGTATCCATCTAAGACACAGCGCTGTTCTTTTTATCTGCTTTATTTATCCTTGATGTTATTTTCGTAGATCTCAATCTCGATGCGATAAGCATCTCTCTCCAGCTTCAGCTGTTTGATCGCCTCTTCATTTTCCTGAATCTTGGCATGTGTTTCCTCTAAATGCTTCTTGATCACATCACTGCCACTGCTCAGCAGATGCTCTGCCAGACACTGTCCGTACAGATCACACTTAATCGCATATTCGGCGTTTAAATTTTCCAGCTCTTTAATCTGCTGCTCAAGATTTTGGAAATTAACCTTTAATTCTTTGTAGATTTTTTCTCTCATCTTGGTATTTGGATCATTTCTCTCCATCTGAAATTCCCTCTCATTCTTTTTTGCTATGTAATAGCTTTGCTACAGTTTACATTTCCTTTTTATCATATATCAACATGACAAATGCAGTCAAATCTATTTCCCGTTTTCTCCATTTTTCATGCAGATACGGTCGTTTTTTCGACATATTCGGTCATCTGTTATTCGATCACCTTCCGTAATTTTGATTTCAGTCTGCTTAATGCATTATCTGTTGATTTTTCATCCCTTCCAAGTACCTTTGCAATCTCCACATATCCCATTCCGGTCAGGTAAAGATCCAGCACCTGCTTTTCAAAGCTGCTGAGCCGGGACTGTATCATCTGTTCAATATATTCTACATTTTCCCGGTCTATGAGCATTTTTTCCGGATCGCTGAGCTGTCCTGACTGCAATACGTTTTCCAAAGACACATTTTCCTTCTGCTCATCCGCATGTGTTGTCTCGCCTGACAATGAAATATATGTATTAAGGGGCATATGTTTTTTTCGCCCGGATGCCTGCACAGCCGTATACATCTGTCTGGAAATACAGAGCGTGGCAAATGTTGAAAAGCCGGCATCCCTGCCAAAATCATAATCTCTGACAGCTTTAAACAGACCGATCATTCCTTCCTGGATCAGATCCTCTGTATCACCGCCCAGAATATACATGGATTTTGCTTTATCCCTGACAAGATTTTTATATTTATCCATCAGATAATCCATGACCTCCTGCTCTCCTTCACGCAGTCGTATGATCAGTTCTTCATCCGAACAATCCTTCCATCTGTCCCGCATTTGTTACCTCATTTTCGTCTATTTCTTTACCTGCATTCTCTGTCTGACAACCTCATAGGCAAGTACACCCGCTGCCACAGATGCATTCAGGGAATCTATGTCTCCCTGCATAGGGATCCTTGCCACAAGATCACATTTGGACTTCACAAGACGTCCTACACCTTCCCCTTCATTCCCGATCACCAGTCCGATCGGTCCTGTCAGATTCTGCCTGTACATGATCTCACCATCCATATCCGCACAGACAAACCAAAGCCCTTCTTTTTTCAGCTCTTCGATCGTCTGGGAAAGGTTTGTCACCTTTGCAACCGGCGTGTAATTCAGTGCACCTGCGGATGCCTTCGCAACGGTCGCAGTCAGTCCGACTGCCCGGTTCTTCGGAATGATCACTCCATGTGCACCTGCTAAATTGGCTGTTCTGATGATCGCGCCAAGATTGTGTGGATCTTCAATATTATCCAGAATAAAAATAAACGGATCTTCTCCCTTTTCTTTTGCTTTTTCCAGAATATCGGAAACCTCCGCATATTCATAAGCCGCCGCATAGGCGATGACACCCTGATGCTTGCCGGTCTCGGACATCTGGTCAAGACGTTCCTTTGTCACATACTTGATCATGACATCCTTTTTCTTTGCTTCCCTGCGGATGGTCACCATAGGTCCATCCTGACAGCCGTCCAAAATAAATACCTTATCAATCGGCTTGCCACTGCGAAATGCTTCTATGACCGCATTTCTGCCTTCTATCGTAAATTCTTCGTATCGCATCTTTTCCTCATTTCTACCCGTTTTCCCGGTCACTTGATCCTGCCGTCAGATTTCTTTTCCGATCAGCGTAAGCCCCTTCTTTACAAGAAAAAGCAGTCTGTCTGTCTGTTCCGTCAAATATAAATAGCCCATCAAAGCCTCAAACCCGGTCGCTTTCCGGTAAGCAACCACTGATGCATTTTTTGCGGTATGCGAGGTTTTGGCATTCCTGCCTCTTCTGTATACACCGGCTTCTTCTTCCGTCAGCTCCGGCAGAAGTGCTTCGATCATCTCTGCCTGCGCATCCGCCTTTACCACCGCACTTTTTATCTTATGTAAACTGTTGGCATCACGATTGCATCGCTCCACCAGAACAGTCCGGATCACAAGATCATAAATACAGTCGCCTAAAAAAGCAAGCGTGATCGGCGAATAGGTTCTGATATCCGTTTCCTTACAGGCAAATGTTTCCTTGATCTGCGAAAGCAGACTTATGCTCTCTTCCATTTTACTCCTTCTCTGGTATCCTCTAACACGATACCCTTCTCCAGCAACTCGTTACGAATCTCATCTGCACGGGCAAAGTTCTTCTGCTTTCTGGCATCCTGTCTTTCCTGGATCAGCTTTTCAATATCTGCATCGAGAAGCTCCTGCTTCGGCTCAATGAGCAGACCGCAAATATCTGTCAGCATTTTCAGCTCTTCGTACAGATTCTGTAAATATGCCTTGGAGCTTTCTTCCCCTGTATTGGAGTTGATGAATTTTACCAGTTCAAAGATAACGGAAATGGCATCTGCCGTATTGAAATCATCATCCATCGCTTCATCAAAACGGTTTACATAAGTTACTGCCTGCTCATAAAGCCTGCTCTCTTCTTCTGTCATGTGGCTGTTTGCCGCATGCTCTAATCTGTACTGCAGGTTCTGGGCACAGGTCAGGATTCTCTCCAGTCCGTTCTTGGCAGCTTCCATCAGCTCCGCACTGAAGTTCAGCGGGCTTCTGTAGTGTGCGGAAAGCATAAAGAAACGAAGCACCTGCAGATCGTATTTTTCACTGATATCACGTACGGTAAAGAAGTTACCGAGTGATTTACTCATCTTCTTATTGTCGATATTCAGGAACGCATTATGCATCCAGTATCTTGCAAAGATCTTGCCGTTGCATGCCTCCGACTGTGCGATCTCGTTTTCATGATGTGGGAAGATCAGATCTTCGCCGCCTGCATGAATATCGATCTCATCACCGAGGTATTTTTTGCTCATAACGGAGCATTCGATATGCCAGCCCGGACGACCGTCGCACCATGGAGATTCCCAGTATGGCTCGCCGTCTTTTTTCGGCTTCCATAATACAAAGTCAAGCGGGTCTTCCTTCTGATCCTCGCCGGATACGAGAAGGCTTCTGTTACCGCCTCTTAAATCGTCGATATTTTTATGAGAAAGCTTTCCATAATCCTTAAAGCTTCTTGTTCTGTAGTAAACAGTTCCGTCTGCTGCCACATAAGCATGCCCTTTGTCGATCAATGTCTTTATCATATCGATCATACCGCCAATTTCCTGCGTGGCAAGCGGATGTGTGGTGGCAGGCTTTACATTCATGGCTGCCATATCCTTTTTACATTCTGCGATATAACGCTGGCTGATCACGGAAGCATCTACACCTTCCTCGATCGCAGCTTTGATGATCTTATCGTCCACATCGGTAAAGTTGGATACATAATTGACCTCATAGCCTTTATGTTCCATATAGCGGCGTACCGTATCAAATACGATCATCGGACGTGCATTTCCGATATGGATCAGGTTGTATACGGTAGGACCGCAGACATACATACGGACCTTTCCTTCTTCGATCGGTACAAATTCCTGTTTTGTTTTTGTAAGCGTATTATAAATCCTCATGTAAAGCTCCTTTCCTGAGTGCTTTTACTTCATTTTCCAATTCTATCAGTTTATTGGTCAGTGCGATATTACTCTGTCTGAGCATGGACAGATCTTCCTTGACCGGATCCGGCAGATGCACCTGATCCATTTCTTCCTGTGGCAGGGAAACATTATTCCGCTTGACTACTCTGCCCGGAACACCGACTACCGTCGAATTCGGCGGTACAGGCTCTAAAACAACGCTTCCTGCGCCGATCTTGGAGTTATCTCCGATCATAAAGGAACCGAGCACTTTTGCGCCCGCACTGATCATGACATTATTACCGATCGTCGGATGTCTTTTTCCCTGTTCTTTACCGGTTCCGCCAAGCGTCACACCCTGATACAGCGTTACATTATCGCCGATGATCGCCGTTTCTCCGATGATCACACCGTTTCCATGGTCGATAAACAATCCTTTGCCGATCTGTGCGCCCGGATGGATCTCGATACCGGTCTTTCGGACGCCTCTCTGGGACACCCATCTTGCCCAGAAATAGTGCCCGTTTAAATACAGCTTATGTGCAATACGATAATGCAGCATAACCTTAAAACTCGGATACAGAAAGACTTCCATATTAGAGTGGATCGCCGGATCTCTCTCCCGGATGATCCTGATCTCTTCCTTTATATTTTTGATAAAACCCATGGTAACACCTTCCTCACTATAAAACGCCTCTATATATTTAATATATAGAGACGTTTCACCGCGGTTCCACTCTACTGAAGGAATGATACAATTCATTCCAACCCTTATGCATCTTTAACGCAGATGAATACGTGCCTGCTTACTGGATTCAGCAGGCAGGCTCCCGGACGCACTTCTTTACCGCTCATTTGATGAATGCTTTCAGCCAATGCATTCACTCTCTGGCAAATCCGAGGTAAATACTCTTTCCGTTCTACGCCTGTTTTCGTTCTTTCACTCTTCTATTAGGATATGAAATGACATGCATTTTGTCAAGTCTCTGTTTTCATGCTACAATAGAGTATATCGGAGTTTCAGAAAGGACATGCCATGAAACAGAAAATCTTTAATATCATACAGATTGGCGATAAAAGTAACCGGATCAGCCGTTTTTTTGATATCTTTATCACGGTCACCATTTTTTGTAATATTGCGGTTATGTTTTTGCAGACCTTTGATCAGTTTGCTGCATTTTCGGGCGTTTTCAAGGTTGTGGAATACAGCACACTTTTTATTTTCTGCATTGAGTACGGACTGCGGATCTGGACAAGCGAACTGCTTTATCCCATGCCACATAAATGGCAGTCCGTTCTGCGCTTTTTATGTTCCTTTGACGGTATTATCGACTTTCTGACGATCGTTCCGGTCTTTTTCCTGTCTGGCTTTGTCATTTTCCGTATGCTTCGCGTTGCGCGGATCTTTCATCTGTTCCGCCTCAACGCCAAATATGATTCTTTTAACATTATCACAACCGTTCTGTATGAAAAGCGGAATCAGATCATCTCTTCCGTCTTTATCGTGTTTATCCTGATGCTTGCCAGCAGTCTCTGCATGTACAGTGTCGAACATGAAGCACAGCCCACAGTCTTCCGGAATGCTTTCAGCGGTATCTGGTGGAGCATGTCGACACTTCTGACCGTTGGTTACGGTGATATTTATCCGGTCACGACTCTGGGACGTATCATGGCGATCTGCATTGCGTACCTCGGTGTCGGTGCGGTTGCGATCCCGACCGGTATCATCAGCGCCGGTTTCGTGGAACAGTATCAGCGAAAGAGCGGCATTTTGGATTACCACCATGCAGATATCCGGGAAATCGCAGAACTGTTTGTGGATAAGCAATATGCAGGAAAGACAGTCGAGGAACTCGAAGAGACCGAACAATTTAACGTCTACTTGCTCCTTAGGGACGGACTTTCCGTTCTGCCGCAGAAGGATCTGATCCTGAAACAAAACGATATTATTATCATACGTGGACATGAATAAAAAACAACCCATCTGCCTGAAAATATTCTTTTGTACGCCGAACCGCTTCTGTTTTACCGGCGTGGGCAGCCGCCACAGCCACCGCAGTCACCATAAGCTGCCTGCTGTTCATACCGTTCCGCCGGACGCTGCAGCATACAGATCGCCTGTGAGCTGATTCCTTCCATTGCTCCCGTAAAACCAAGTCCTTCCTCTGTGGTCGCCTTTACATTGACCTGAAAAAGCTCGATTCCAAGTGCTCCTGCGATATTTTCCCGCATGGTATCGATATACGGACGCATTTTCGGCTTCTGTGCAATGATCGTTGCGTCAATATTTTCGATCACATACCGATTGTCCTCCAAAAGCTGTCCGACCTTTTCCAACAGCTTCATACTGGAAATGCCTTCATACGCCGGATCTGTATCCGGGAAATGCTTTCCGATATCGCCCAGTGCTGCTGCTCCGAGCAAGGCATCCATAATGGCGTGCAGCAGGACATCTGCATCCGAATGTCCCAAAAGCCCTTTCTCATACGGGATCTCCACACCGCCAATGATCATTTTTCTATTTTCCGCCAGACGATGTACGTCATAGCCCATTCCGATTCGCATATATTACCTCCTATTGATTTTTCCTGTAATTGTGACAGATGTATTCAGTTAATGAATCAACTTGGAATATTCTCCCAGATTCCAAATTTTATCTACCAGTCCTTCATAAAATTCAGGCTCATGACAGACAAGCAGTACAGAGCCCTTATATTCCGAAAGCGCACGCTTCAGTTCTTCCTTGGCATCCACATCCAGATGATTGGTCGGCTCGTCCAAAAGAAGCAGATTGGTTTCCCTGTTTATCAATTTACACAATCTGACCTTTGCCTGCTCACCACCGCTCAACACTTTCACTTTACTTTCAATGTGCTTTGTCGTCAACCCGCATTTTGCCAGCGCACTGCGGACTTCATACTGGGTATAGCCCGGAAAGGTTTCCCAGATTTCCTCGATACAGGACTGGTTTCCCGGGGTAACCTCCTGTTCAAAATATCCGATCTCCAGATAGTCTCCCTGCACGACTGTTCCCTCTAAAGAAGGGAGCAGTGCCAGCACACTCTTAAGGAACGTCGTCTTTCCGATTCCATTTGTTCCGACAACCGCAATCTTTTCACCGCGCTCCATACGCAGATTGATCGGTTTAGACAGCGGTTTTTCCTTATCATATCCGATCACCAGATCTGTTGTTTCAAATAAAACTCTGCCCGGCGTTCTTGCTTCCTTAAAATGAAATTCCGGCTTCGGCTTCTCTCTTGCCAGCTCGATCACATCCATTTTGTCAAGCTTCTTCTGACGGGACATCGCCATATTTCTTGTTGCGACATTCGCCTTATTTCTTGCCACAAAGTCCTTCAGATCCGCAATTTCTTTCTGCTGCTTTTTATAAGCAGCCTCTAACTGCATCTTCTTCATTTCGTATACTTCAAGGAACTTGTCATAGTTGCCGACATAACGGTTCAGCTCCTGATTTTCCATATGATAGATCAGATTGACGACATCATTTAAGAATGGAATATCATGCGAAATCAGAATAAAAGCATTTTCATATTCCTGCAGATAGTGTTTCAGCCATACGATATGATTGGCATCCAGGTAGTTGGTCGGCTCATCCAAAAGCAGAATATCCGGCTTTTCCAGAAGGAGCTTTGCCAAAAGGAGCTTGGTACGCTGTCCGCCGGAAAGATCCGTTACATCTCGGTCCAGATCAAGCTGCAACAGATCAAATGCCCTTGCCACTTCTTCAATCTTACTGTCGATCACGTAAAAATCATGACTGTCCAGAAGATCCTGCAATGTTCCCATTTCTTCCAAAAGCTCTGCCATCTGCGTCTCATCTGCCTCTGCAAGCAGATCACAGATCTCTGTGATCCTTGCTTCCATTTCAAACAAAAAAGAATACGCCGACTTTAACACATCCCGCATCGTCATGCCCTTTTCCAGCACGGTATGCTGATCCAGATACCCGACTCTGACATTTTTTGCCCATTCCACGCTGCCCTCATCCGGCTGCAGCTTTCCTGTCACAATATTCATAAAAGTAGACTTGCCTTCCCCGTTTGCGCCGACAAGTCCGATATGCTCGCCCTTTAACAGGCGGAAAGATACATTGTTAAAAATTGCCCTGTCTCCAAAGCCATGACTCAAATTGGATACATCTAATATCATAAACAACTATAC
>ERZ1035006.1050-NODE-1050-length-19611-cov-7.420382_pt1 | contig 19611 bp, 16 predicted proteins | sample MGYA00520694_ERZ1035006 | MGnify/ENA primary metagenome ERZ1035006 (study PRJEB33766, sample SAMN09781746) | gut metagenome | biome: gut microbiome | host: Homo sapiens | place: Madagascar | study: EMG produced TPA metagenomics assembly of the PRJNA485056 data... | reverse complement strand
AACAATAATGCTATAAATTGCTTTTTATTCTCATTCACTTCTCGGATTTTCATATCTATTACTCCGTCAAACTAGAATTTTACGGTCTATCAGACTTTTTATTTACAGTTGTACTATCGTTTCATTTCTCGTCTTGCCTTAATCTTTCCTAAAAGTCCAGAAAGATACATTGCAAGGACTATTAACATACCACAATCTAACCCAAGACCTGCACTTGCTACTCTTTCATAGACACTTCCAGGTGTATCTAGTCCTGTAAATTCAATAATCACAAACGCAATCGTTCCTATTATTGCAATAACCGTAAGTACAAATAACTTTCCTTTAATTTTTTGATTAATTGTCTCTGTATAATCAGATAATTTCAATACTGTTTCTTTTACTTCTTCATTCATATTCTCGCTTTTCCTTTCTCCATCAATAATTTCAGGTATACTAACATCATAAAATTCAGCCAATTCAGCCAACAAACTAATATCAGGCATATTAGAACCCGTTTCCCTTAGTTAAAGATATTGTTTTATCTGAGTGCCTAAATCTGCTGACACTCAGATTTCTGTATCAATCAATTTTACCGACAAAGCGGTAGTAAATCTCTATTTTCTGTTCACGAAAGCCGTTATCGTATTTGACCGCTTTATGGACTACGATTTTATCAATCATGTTGTTCAGTAGTTCTGCGGTCAGTTCCGTAGGCTCAGAATACTGTTTGACAATCTCAATCCATTTCCTTGCATCTTCCACGGACTGTTTGCTTTCTGATAAGACCGCTTTGAGTTTCTGGATTTTTTCATCCAGTTCAAGCTGCTCCATCTGGTATTTCTGAGACAGCATATTGAAGTTGTACTCGGTAATGCGTTCGGAAACTCTGTCCTCATACATTTTGGCAAACAGCCTATCAACCTCTATCTTGCGCTTCTCAGCTTTTGCAAGCTCCGCTGTGTGTTTCTTCATGGCAGCGGCTCTTTCCTTGTCTCCAGCCTTCAGGATGCTCTCTAAGAGCTTTTTTTCGTCCTCTCGGACAGCTTTTGTCCAATGCTGAACTCGGAGCAATACATAGGTGTAAAGCGTATCGTAGCGGATATAGTGCATGGAGCATTTACCGGTGCCTTGTCCGTAATTACTGCAATGGTAATGACCATACGGCGTTTTATTCTGACGATTCTCACCATAGGCAAGAGACCAGCCACAGTCAGCGCATTTTATAAGACCGGAGAAAATCTTGGTAGTGCCATCTTTCTGCTTTCTTCTGCGGGAAGCAATCTGCTCCTGCACATGATAGAAAACATCTTTGGAAATGATAGGTTCATGTGTATTCTCGATACGAAACCATTCTTCCTTTGGCTTGCGGATTTTCTTTTTGTTCTTGTAAGAAATGTTGGTCTGCTTGTTGTGGATGCTGTTGCCGATATAGGTTTCATCTTTCAGAATTTCCTTTACCTGACCGATTGACCAATCGTACTGTTTTTCCTCTGGGGCATCTGCGTAGATGTGAGCAAATGTTCCGTATCGGGTGTAGTTGAGCCAACCGGATGTGGGAACCTTTTCTTCAATGAGCCTATGGGCAATACTTGCAGCACCGGAACCATGATAAGCAAGTTCAAAGATTTTCTCGACGATCCATTTGGTTTCCTCATCCGCCACAATAGCATTTTTGATTTCAGGATGCTTCTTGTAGCCCAAAGGCGCGTAAGTACAGATACGTTGACCGGCAGCGTGCTTTGCACGAAGCGCAGCCTTTACTTTACGGCTGGTGTCCTTGGCAAACCATTCATTGAACAGATTTTTGAAAGGAACGAAATCACTGAGACCTTTTTCGGTATCTTCATTTTCTGTAACAGCGATATAACGGATATTCTTCTCCGGGAACACAAATTCCAGATAGTAGTCCATCATAACGTGTTCACGACCAAAACGGGAAAGGTCTTTTGTGATGATGCAGTTGATCCTTCCCGCATCCACATCGTCCATCATTCGCTGAAATGCTGGTCTGTCAAAATTCGTACCAGACCATCCATCGTCAATATACTCGTCCATCACATGGAATTGGTTGTCACGGGCAAACTGCTGTAAAATGGTTCTCTGAGTTTCAATACTGACGCTGTCACCAAAGTTTTCATCGTCACGGCTTAATCTATAATATAGTGCGGTATTGTATGGTTGCTTCATTCTAATCCTCCTTCTTTGAAACAACTCACGCTTACAATACTTCGTGTCTGTATTGTACTATATGCGGGAGCGGTTTTCAATTTTGTCACCTACAAACTTGACATTATTTTTTCTGTGTTTTCACCGCAAAACGGATTACATCTTCGATCACGTCGCCAACGGTCTTTCCGTTGTCTGCGAAATGCTCACTGATGGGAATGATTGTTTTACCAACAATCAGATAATTCACTCCATCCTCTGTGAAATAAACAGCAGTATTTTCAAGTGTAGGCTCCGGTTCTTTCCATTCATCATCAAATCGGTGGTTCCATTCTTCGATGACTTCTGGTGGTGGATTGAAAATAGGATTGAAGCAGCTGCTCCATACATCCAGTTCATAATCGCTGTTTTCATAGTTGATTTCTTCATAAGCGATTTTGTGGTTCATTCATTTCCTCCTTCGTGTGTTGTCTGCTGACTTCCGCCCAAGTCGGGTGGAAGTAAAACAAAAAGCTGTCACACAGAGCATCAGAAAACAAGCACAAGAACACCTGCACTCATCTGATGGTTCTATGTAACAGCCAATGTGAAGAAGGAAACATCCTTTCACAAATATGTCGGACTCAAAATCGGGCAATCCCGCAAAAAATATATAATCAAGGTCGAACCGATATTCAATTTTCTGTTCCTATTCTACTGGATAATTGTAGGAAAAGCAAGTACGTCGACTGATGCTGAACAAATATTTTTACTTCGGTGCAAATTGCGTCGAAGTAATCCTTCAAAACTTGTATTTTCGCTTCTGGCCAAGTTGTCCAGAAGTTGCAGTGGGAAAACGCTCAGATAGAGCGAGTAGCCGCCATCGCAAGATGGTGTTCGAAGGGGATTGGGGGATGTTGCCCCAATAAGTAATTTTTGCAAAACATCCGAAGGTGATTTTGCAAAAATGAGTAAACCTGTACAGGTTTGCACTGCTTGCCAATTTGTGTAAGCATAAAATATCTCACCAATATTTCTTTGTTCGGAAATCTTTTCGTTGCTTCACCAGTGGCCAGTTTGTCCACAAGCTAAAATTCTCATTTTGATTTTGTAAATTCCTTCGATCAGACTTGTTCCCAATTTGGGAACAAGTGAAATAGCGGATTGGCACTTCTCGCCAATTTGGCGAGAAGTTACCTCGTGCAATCGTTGCACGAGGTCAGAAAAGGTAAGTGCCAAAAATAACTTCCGCCCGAATTGAGAAGAAGTCATTTTTATTCCCGACGAGTTGGCGGGAATTTTACTTTCCGACAATTCGTCGGGAAGTTGCGTTGCAACTTCAGACCAACTTGGTCCGAAGTAATGTGAAGAAATACTGATTTACAACCAGAACAAAAACAACTCACTTTCCAAGTTTTTAAATATTTTATTCCAATCGAAAAAAGAAACACTCTTTGTAACCATCATGGTTAACAACGAGTGCTCCTTTTAATGTGTTTAATTTTTTCGCCTTACATACAGCTTTGAATCTCGTATATCTGAATTTGGTTTTCCTCCGCTTTAATCATTTCCGCTACGAGATTTTCGCCATACACTACTGTACTTGCTGGAATGTCAATCTGAAGATGATCTCCGTATTTTTTTATCAACAACATGGCAGAACTTAATGACAATCCGTTCTTTATTAAACAAATTGTACGCTCGTCATCTGTTCCATATTTAATTTGAGCATAAAATCCGTCCTCGATTAAATCGAGATCATGGAGAACTTCAACATACTTGATCAAAGTATTATCAATGAAATCTTGTTCCTCTTTTATACGGACAATTGCCAGATTGACTACTTGTGTACGATTCTTTCCAACGAACTTGGTATATCGTGCAACGTTGCTGCCTGGACGCTTAACATCACCCCATTTTCCAACATACACCATAACATTCCTGTCTTTTTTGTATAACTGATGCCAGTAACCTACAAACAGACTAATCATTTCAGCGTAAGACTTATTTTTCACACGCCACTCAAACATCATGGAATAGAACTTCCGGGCTTCTTTATTCTCAAGACGCTTAAGGCTCTCAGCTCCATTGTCGGGAAGGTGCTGAATGAATAGTTCATTGATCGTTTCCAACAATGTATTTGAATCGCTGATTTTTAAGCTCTCACCCTGATATGCGTCGACTTGTTGCTGAATGGTTACTTCATATGCAAAAACATCAAACTCCGTTATACCGTTCATTATACAGGCTTTTCCTGCAACAGTATTGGTGTATCTTTCCTGATAATCTTCGACTACTCCGTTTTCGTAGTTCTCTATGAATTCCGATGCTTGGCGGAGTTTTTCTTCGTTATCAGCTGTAATCTTTGCTTCGCTAAGAAGAACATTATCAACCGCATCTTTATAGTTTTGTTCTACTTTTGCAACATTACGCAGAAAGCTTTCGCAATTGGCATTTTGGGCAAAATACTTTCCAAATACAAGATATATCTGCGGCTCCAAACGATGTAAATTACCAGTTTCATGACTGAATATTTCACTGAATCTGCATACACGTCCTACAAGATTCTTAAATGAATCATGGCTTAGATTAGACCTACCTCGTTTATTATCCAGAACAAACATTCTCTCAGCGGGAAGATTTACCCCCGACAACAATGTAGAACTGGTAATAACATATCTTACAGCGTCATCTTTTTTGTAAAGGTCTTCTATATAGATTCTTATCGCATCTGGTACGCTACCATGATGATAGATAATACCTTTACGCAAACAGGCCAGCAAATTATATTGCGGTTGCAAATATTCCGAAATGTTATCACAAGCAGTTTGAATCAATTTTGAATCCACTTCAGGCAATACATCGGCTAAAGCTAACGCAAATTTTTCAATATCCGTCGGCTTGTTTAAATAAATTATATTTTTGCCTGCGCTATATGCTTTGACAACATCCTCCTCAAAACCAAGGTTTCGATTGTCTGATATTGGAAGATATTTGTTGAGGAATTGATCGTACAATTTCAGTCCAGTATGATTTCTTAGATCACACAAAAAATATTTTTCCGTTTTTATGTATTCACTAACTTTGAAGCCTTCAATGTCATAGGTTGTATACCTTGCTTTAAGATTTGTACTGTCAACAAGGAACGGTGTCAAAAACTTAAACGCTACTTCTGGATTTCTTTTCTGTGCAACAATTATAACATTAGCCAAAGTTCGACTTCTGCTATCATCCTCCAACATTTCATGTGCTTCATCCACAATAATGCAATCAAAGGAAAGATGCGGATCCTTCTTGAATATTCTCAATAATCTTTCTTGTGTCAATACAGCAAGACAAGACGGATCATTGGGGTTGTACATTTCTGGATGAACCACAATTTTGGGAAATATACCCTTACTGATTTGCTGAACCCTTTTCTTTGTTTGTATAAGAAGCGCTTTGGTGGACGTTAATATACAGATTCTTTTACCTGCATATTCTTTTACTGCTGATATAATAAGCTCAGATTTTCCGTATGATGTCGGTGCAATAACGGAAACTGTATTATCTTTTTTACTTTCAAAAAAATGAACCAATGAATTTTGTTGTTCGCTTCGGCATATCTCACCTGATACATACTGCTCTGTAAAGGCATCGTTCCACTCAGTGAAAAAATTTCTTTTGAAATCATCAACGTAATGCTGTTCAATGAACTTGCTAACAGGGTATAGACCTTTATTGACAGCTATTTCATAAAGAGGGATGTAATCATTAGTCTGATTGCAATATTCAACTACAATACGATAACCTAATTGCTGTACGTTGATGTCATCTGCATTTGTAAAACAGATGGCGATTGCCAATAAAATTTCATACTGCTTTTGGCTCAATTTTTCACCAACAACAAATCGGTCATAGAGCGAAGCAAAATCGGTATTTCTGATTTTCGCAAGAGTTAAATCATACTTCATCATTTGCCTCACTTTCCAAGAAATCATAAACGGCATCGAAGGTCTCTTTTTGAATTGCCATAATAAACACTTTTTTGAAGAGCCCTTCTTTAACAACCTTTTTATGTTTTTGCCCAACCTTTACTGCTTCCATGTGTTCAGACATGGGGTGGAAAAGGGTTGCGGATAGGACAACATTAAACGAATCACTTGAATTATTACCATCAACTGCATCATCTGCACATTGGCCTAAAAGCTTCATCACCGCATCTTTTTGGTGGTTGCTATCACTCATCGAGACTTTGGCGGCATTCAACGCATTTAACCATAGGCTGGTATTAGAATCATTCAAACGTGTTTTCAAATCATTTTTTGCAGTGTTGATTAGTCCAACCGCAGCAGAAGATGCATTTTTCTGCCCTTTTTGGATTGCTCCGGATTTAACTTCTGCTATCCATAGTTCATTGGTTGTAGTTTCAAACAGAGCAACATCATACCCTTTTTTGAAACTACGTTCCTCCATATTGAAAAATGGGGATGCTGTTGTAAATCGTCCCTCAATCTCCAAAACGACATGTACAAGCAACTCCCCGATCATGCCCTTTTTACGATCTTCGGAAGCATCTTTATTTGTTTTGTACCTTTTAACAAACTCTTTCACCGTTTCCTTATAAGAGTAAATTTTGAGCGATGATTGAGCCTGATCCGCTCCATGGCAAACAGCAACCAATCTATTGCGAATTTCTTGTTTCAACTCATCTGATAGGTTCTCTACGAAGTAGAGCACATAATCAGAATAATCTTCCTTTACTACACCTGGTATTAAATTCATACTCTACCTCCCGGTCTTTTTCTGCGTTTTCAACCAATCACGATTAGATTGATCAAGCGTATTTCTTAAAGTTCTCTGCCTGCTCTAGAACTTCCTTATAAACATCGTCCAAAGTAACAGGAGGATAATCAAATTCATCAAGCAAAAGAATCAAATCCACTTGAAGATTTGCTTTAATATCTTCACGGGTAGACCAATCTGTGTAGCGAGATTTGTCGTCCACGATGATCTTAATTCTCTTGGATAGTTCGATCATCTTGTCGTCCGGGTACTCAAATTCGTATTTCTTTGCAACTGCTTTCAGAATGTCGTAGAACGCTTTCTCTTCATAGTCAATTCCCATTGTCTTAAAAGAGTTCTTTTCCTTCTTTAGCTCTTCCAGCAGTTGTGCAAGCTGTTCTGCAACATCATCCAGAACCTCATTAGCATAGGCTTCATCACGGCGGCGGTTGTTGTATTCATCAACCACATGTTTAAGCCTATCAGCAAATTCCATACCCATGATCTTATTGACCTTGCGGAACTCATCAATCGCCTGAGAAAGAAGTCTCTGCAAAATCTTGATCTTAGTGTTAGGCAACTGGATAGCGTTAATCTTGTCCATATATTCATCGCTGAAAATATCAACAGAAATGTGCTTTCCGGTTTCGAACAGTTCTTCAATTCCATCCGACTGAATTGCACCCTCCAACATTTCACGAACACGAGCATTCATTTGAGCAATGTCAGGCGCACCGCCTTTTGTGAGCTTGAAAAGGATAGAACGCACCGCACAGTAGAAGTGGATGTAGTCCTTGTCCTCATCTGACAGTTTCTCACTGGAGCTACAGAGATTAAATGCTTGCTTCATTCTCTTGACCGCAACCATAAATCGTGTTTCCAGTTCTTCGGACAACTGAACATATTCAACTGCTCTGTTCAGACAAGCAAGCTGCTCTGTAGGAGCGCCATGAAAATAATTATTGCTATTGAAGTTATGGAACATCTGACCAAGGACTTCTAACTGGTCTTTGACAATGACAACGCACTGCTCCACACCTTCAAACTCATCGCACTCAAAGTTTGTGTACTTTTTCAAAGCAAGGTTCATATTCTTCTTGATGCCGATATAATCGACAATCAAGCCTTTGTCCTTACCCTCACAGACACGATTGACACGGGAAATAGTCTGGATAAGAGTATGCTGCTGAATAGGTTTATCAATGTAGATAGTATCCAGTTCAGGAACGTCAAAGCCAGTAAGCCACATATCAACGACAATGGCGATTTTGAAGTTCGACTTCGGATTTTTGAACTGACGGTCAAACTCTTTGCGGTCGTCCTTAGTTCCAAGTATTTCGAAAAGCTCTTTGTCATCATCCTTATTGCGGGTCATGACCAACTTGAGCATTTCAATAGGCTTGAGTTCCTTTTTGTCTTTTTCACTCAACTCAACACCTTCTGCAGCAACCTTTTTTACTGCCCATTCAGGTCTGAGTTCAATGAGGATTTTGTATAAATCATAGGCAATGTAGCGGTTCATGCAAACAAACATTGCTTTACCGGCTACAGTTGCACCTTCGTCTACACGGGTCTCATAGTGATTGATGAAGTCCTCCGCCACAGCACGAAGTCTGTTCTGGTCGCCAATGATAACTTCCATATTGGCAACGGCTTTCTGGCTTTCTTCAATCTGATGTCCATTTGCACCAAGGTGTTCACATTCTTCGTAGTATTTTTCAATCTCACGAACCTTCGCCTGATCGAGTGTAACTCTGGCAGCACGACCATCGTAAACCAGATTGACCGTTATACCATCACGAACAGATTCAGTCATGGTATAAGCATCTACCACAGGACCGAATACTTCAATAGTACCATCGACAGGAGTACCTGTGAAACCAACATAAGTAGCATTAGGAAGGGAGTCATGGAGATACTTCGCAAAGCCATATTTACGTTCCACACCAGCATCCGTGATACGAACCTTCTGGTCAAGGTTGATCTGGCTTCTGTGCGCTTCATCAGAAATACAGATTACATTAGTTCTGTCGGTCAGAAGCTGAATGTCCTCGGTAAACTTCTGAATAGTAGTCAGGTAAACGCCGCCACTTTCTCTACCTTGTAGTTCCTCACGCAACTTATCACGGGATTCAATGCTGACAACAGTTTCATCGCCAATATACTTCTTGGATGCGATAAACTGCTTGGATAGCTGATCGTCAAGGTCGGTTCTATCCGTAATAATCAAAATGGTAGGCGAATGGAAGTGAGTGCTTTTCATCAGCATACGAGTCAGGAAAAGCATGGTGTAGCTCTTACCGCAACCAGTAGCACCAAAGTATGTACCGCCCTTGCCATCACCATCAGGTCTCATGTGTGTTTTGATGTTCTCAAAGAGCTTGTTTGCTGCAAAAAACTGAGGATAACGACACACAATCTTGATGTCCTTGTCAGAACTATCCGGGAAGTACACAAAGTCCTTCATAACTGCAAGCAGTCTATCTTTACGGAACAGACCCTTCACTATCGTTACAAGAGAACTGATACCATCCAATTCCTTATCTTCTGAGTTGATTTTTCTCCATGCATAGAAAAAATCATATTTACTGAAGAAAGATCCATATTTATTATTTACACCATCGCTAATAACGATAAACGCATTATATTTGAAAATTTCAGGAATGTCTCTGCGGTAGCGCACAGTCAGCTGCCTATACGCATCCATGATGGTAGTATTCTCTTTGACTGCGCTCTTAAACTCAAGGACAACGACAGGGATGCCGTTGACAAACACAATGCCATCGGGAATACGCAATTGATTGTTGATACCCTCGATCTCAAACTGATTAACCGCCTTGAAGATATTGTTTTCGGGAGTGTCGAAATCAATAAGTTCAATATAAATGTCCTTCTGCGTTCTATCTTCACGGTTAAGAATAAAGCCATCACAAAGCAATTTATAGAAAGCCTTGTTTGCTTCATACAAAGTACCGGAAATGTTGCGCAGCATAAGGAGGATACCATCGACCTCGCTCGATGTGATGCCATCCTTTGCATAGCGGTTATACAGATACTGTTTCAGATCCTCTTGCAACAGTACCTCTGTTCTTTCTCTGTGTATTTGGCTTCCATTCAAATGAATGTATCCTTCATCTTTGAACAGCTCCATAATTGACATTTCCAATGCGTGTTCGTTGAAGTTTGTCATCTGCCTACACCTCCCCAACGTCTATAGTTCTAATTCTGTGGGCTTCTTTTGTATTTTCGATAGGATAAAACATATTTCTAAGTGTTTCTGATATTTGCTGCCCATGCATGGAAATATAAATATCCTCTACCAGGTTTGAGATAAAATATCCAAACGCAAGATCTTCAATGCGATAAACTGCATAATTTCTATTCTCATGCGGATTATGCCTTGGCATTCCTGCATCCCAGTACTTTATAAACACGTCTTTGCCAAAACAAATATGATTTACTATACCAGCGGCACCATTTAACACATCCAATAAATTCTCATTTTGGAGGTTTGTTGAATTATTCTCGAACGCAAATATCCCATTGAAGATCGGCCTATCAATTATTCTTCCATTCTCTGTAGCGGCACGAATTGCATCACGACAAACTTGAGTAGTTGCTCGTGATTTTACTTCGATTATTCCAAGAACACATTCCGCAGGCGCAATAATAAAGTCATCCTGTTTGAATAAAAGCGGAATGTCATCACGGTAAACAATAATGTCAATTTGCTTTGTAATGTTGCCATTGTTGACAACAAAACCAGTTCCTACAGTTACTCCTTTAGGAAGATGTTGTCTTAAAACATGAGAAAGAATAATTTCTTTGTAACGCCCATCTTCGCCCCAGTGATGATTATCAATAAAATTCCTAACTCTGTCCTTTATAGATAACAGTTCCCTGGAAATGGACTGTTGATATTCTATATAATTAGGCATAATACTCTACCTCGTTATTTTCATAATATCTCTGCGTAATACATCCCTTTTGTTTTGGAGAAGGTAACATTTGCCGGGAAAATCCTAATTCCCATAAGTGCCATTCCGACAACATTACAAGCCCATTCACTTAACTCTTCCGGAAGCCTGAAACAGGCCGGTTTTCCATCCTTCAAGACGGTTACTGTTGGGATCAAATTCTGATCTACTCCAACAGACAAAACTTCGAATATCTGGGAAGCTCCGTGTAACGGCAAGAGAGCTTGCTTCTTGGAATCAAAATATACTTTTCCACCCCGCTGATTCAAATAGGTCTCTTCATCAAAGGGGATTACCGGCTCGACCGGCAACTTAAACCTTCTCTGCTCGAAATACCTTGCCAACTGCTCACATGCAAACGCATTAAAATATTCGCTTTGCATATCTATATCCGCACGAATTTGCTCAACAGATTCAAAGTGGTTCATAAAGTTAAGAAGAGCATTGAATACCACCAAATCATCCGAATAGATTCCGGAATAAGACTTGTACCAAGCTGGTTGCCACTCACAGATGATCTTGTAAAGCTTTTTATAAAGCTCCAATTGAACTTCGTTTAGGCAGAACCAGCCAGTTCCCAAAATCTTCTTGCTTGTACTTTCGTCCAGCGTTTGGTACCGAAGAGAGTCACATAGTCCTTTCAGCAACTTAGATATGATACCTGCCATCATATCTGCCATACGAAGTCCAGGATAATTTTGGGAATTGGCTTCAACCGAACTATCCAGTCCGACTTCCCGGGCCGCTTTTAGGGTTTTACTTTCTTCTTCCTCTTTGCCTTCCTTATCAATAACTAAAGTGTAATCCTGTATTCCTTTCTCTCCAAGATACTTTTTAAAGCCATCAAAAGACATGTGGTAGTCCCAATCAAGCTCCGGATTCTCAGAAATATCATCCAACACGAGTAAGATTTCTTGGAACGCTCTTGTCTCCGCCTGCTTCAATTGGGGATTATTCTCATTACATTTAATTCTGTCTCGGAAAAACTTCTTCAGCTGCTCTAAAAAATCTTCAGGAGACTCGTATAGACACTTAATGATTTCTTTTGGACGATACATTACGAGTGCCTTTGTAATGGAGTATTTCATTAAGTCAGTATCAACGAGAAAACGGTTTCTATATCCGTGAAAAAGCTGTAGCACAAGATATTCAATCTTACTGGCAACTGAAAAGTAAATATGAATGTCTTCATCGAAAAGGGACAGAAAATCACTTACAAACTGAGCATTCTGTTTATTGAGGGAGGCAAAGCCATGTCTAAATTGTTTCTGCTGGAACATGGTGCTTTTAATTTCGCCATTACGATCTTTTCTGTCAGAATATTTTTCTTCAAAAGCAGCATGTCTCTGCAGAATTTCATCCTTTTCAGATGACCATCCCACAATCATAGTTACGAAATTGTCGTAATAATTTTCAGCACTCACGGTCTTATAATTGATTTTTCTGCTGTGTTCAGTTTCATCATAATAAAACTCATATTTAGTTACCACGACTATGCCTCCTTCCCAGAATAAATTTTATATACTAATCCGATGAATTGATTGGATAAATTCAGTTTGTCTTCTTGAATAATGCTCGATTACATACTCATAATTGTAGCCTGCATTATCAAACAAATCCCCGATGTTATCAACATCGTTTACAAAAAGGCGGAAATAATGAAATTTATACTCATCAAGCAAAAGATCCGAATTTACCCTACAGGTTTTAAATTCTAATAAACTACAACTTAAATCGTCAGAATATCGTGCTCTATCTGTACCAGTTGGATCTTGATATCGCATTTCATCATAATCAGGCAGTATCATTTCATCAGGAATTTCCATTTTAAACACAACCATAGAATCCGACTTGTCAACACGATGGTGGTAATATGCAAAGTACAGTGCAAGTGTTACTTCGTTTGTAAGATACACATATCCATCCGTTGAATATCCATCCCCGTTTTCTTCTTCTGTAAAAAACGCTCGCAATTCTTTTTTAACGCTCTATCTTCAAAAAATTGTTGCGCTCTTTTATAGGTGGTTCCATGATACAATATCATAATCATTCTCCATTTTATAAGCTAAATGATAATTTAGCGGCTTGATAAGGTGGCTAAAATGGTTGTCTGAAGTTCAACTAATTTTAGAATTTCATCGCTATTGAATGAAATCGCAGCTCGTATCGCTTCTGCTTTCCTCGCAAATTGAGTTTGTTCCTCAATCGGAGGAATAAGCATTTGATAATTAAGAAGATAATCTATCTTCATATTGGGGCGAACCGAAGTAGCACTATTCATTTGGTTGATATAGTTCATAAAGTCCAAAGTGTTAATTCCCCAATAAACATACAAAGGTAATGCTTTGGCTCTATCAACTTTCAATCTAATCAAGCCATTATTATAGACGGCTGAAATATCATTGGAGATGTACTGAGTTATTCCTAAGGTGGCAGTTCTTGTGACAAGAATATCACCACCCTGTAACTTGTAGTTTTCATAAACCGCTTTTGTCGCACTGCAAAATGCCCACGAAGCATATTCTCGTGCGTTGGTTATATCTCCAACTCTTGCACATTTGATACCGGTATCATAATCCACAATGGGAACCTTTTGGATTGCGTCACCGCCAGTATTTGCAGAAGTAATAACATCACCGAGTTTTCCTTGTTTCCAGTCCTCATTTGCATTGGAAATGAAGTCGGACAATATAGCAAGTGCTTGAGCCGCTAAATTATCATTTATCCGCTTCTTCAAGGCGATTCTATCTGTAATGGTTTGGTATGCCTTAACAATCTTCTTTTGTTCTTCGATTTCAGGCACAGGAAGTTCAACCATGCAAAGTTCATTCCAGTCGAAAATCTCACGGACGCTACCGTGTGACTTGTACCTTGCATAACGGTCAAACTCTGGCCGGCTAAACCATAGCATAAGATACTCTGGAATAAGTTCTTTACTGTCGATCACTTCAAATACGGTATATACATTACTCACGAGACCTTCTTCATAATCTTCTAATAATGCAATGCCAATTTTGTCTCCACGGCGAGACGTATCAGGGATGTATGTGAATTGTCCCTTTTTGACAACCTTATATTTTGAAAAGTCAGTTCCTACGGTATTTGCGATAGAAGGAATAAACTGCTTCTGGACGGACACTCCAAGAAGATTTTCTTCTTTTTCTTCGGTATTCCGAACATCGACCTGACGTATAAACTGACCTAACTGTTTATAATTTGATTTCATAGCCCAACTCCTTAAACACCGACAGGAGATCTGCCTTTGACTTTTCTTCCGCAACAAGCAGTTCCGTCAGCTCGGTCTGCAATGCTTTCATCTTGGTATCGAAGTCAATATTCTCATCACGGTTTACAAATTCAATATAGCGGCTCGGAACGAGAGTGAAGCCTTTTTCTTTCACTTCATCGAAAGAGGCGGAGTAGCAGAACTCAGGAACATTTTTGTATGTTTCTTCATAACTTTCCTGCTGCCAGTTGTGGTAAACTGCCGTGACCTCGGCACGATCTTCTTCGGTCAGTTCAATATACTTCTTTTCATAGGGACTACCCATCTGACGCAGATCCATGAAGAGAATTTCTTTTTCTCTGTTACGGTAGCGTTTCAGATGCCCGTTCTGTTCCACAACACGAGCTTTCTTATTTTTATTCAAAATCCAGAGCGTAACACTGATGTCGGTTGTGTAGAACAGGTTTCTCGGCAAAATAATAATGGCTTCGACAAGATTGTTTTCAATCAGCTGCTGTCTGATTTTCAACTCGGTGCCATCATCGGAAAGTGCGCCGTTGGCAAGAAGAAAACCGGCAACACCGTTCTGAGAAAGCTTGGAAACGATGTTCAGAATCCAACCGTAGTTTGCATTACTGGTAGGCGGCACTTCATATCCGTTCCAACGAGGATCATCAATCAATTCGTTTGCAGCTCTCCATTCTTTCTGGTTGAAGGGAGGATTCGCCATAATATAATCTGCCTTGAGGTCTTTGTGCTGATCGTTGGTAAAAGTATTCGCAGCCATCTCGCCCAGATTGGCAGAAATACCTCTGATAGCCAAATTCATCTTTGCCAGCTTGAAAGTAGTATTGGTGTACTCCTGACCATAGATAGAAACCTTTTTCTTATTTCCGCTATGTGCTTCAACGAACTTGATAGACTGAACAAACATACCACCAGAACCGCAACAAGGGTCGTAGAGGATGCCGTCATAAGGCTCCAACATCTCAGCAATTAGATTTACGATGCACTTCGGAGTATAGAACTCGCCTTTGCCTTTGCCTTCAGCAAGAGCAAACTTACTGAGGAAGTATTCATATACACGACCGATGATGTCGTTCTCTTTATCATCTGTATTTATTTTATTGATCTCATCAAGGAGGGAAGCCAGCTTCGCCGTATCTATATGTAGGCGAGAATAGTAATTGTCTGGCAACGCTCCCTTCAGAGAAGGGTTGTTTTTTTCAATCGTGTACAGAGCCGTATCAATTTTCAGTGCAATATCATCCTGCTTTGCGTTTTCCATGATATAAGACCAGCGGCTTTCTTCAGGAAGATAAAAAACATTTTCCTGTGCATAAAACGGCTTCATATCGGCAAAACGTTCTCCGTGATTAGCAATGATTCTGTTTCTGCAATCTTGAAATTTGTCACTGGCAAACTTGAGGAAGAACAGACTCAGTACAACGTGTTTGTATTCCGCAGGCTCAACGGAGCCACGGAGCTTATCAGCACTTTTCCAAAGCGCTTCTTCCATACTTATTTCTTTCTTAGGTTTAGCTACCTTAGCCATAGTTTTATCTCCATTTCACTATCATTTTCCGCTATATCAATATTTGCATCTGATAGATGCGTCAGGCGATCTTTCTAAGCTGAATCATTTCCTCCAACTTGGCTCTGAAATCAGACTTGGTAATTTTCAAACCGTTGGATCCAAGCCTTACAACCGGAGGATAACCGTCCTCCGATTCCAAAGCAGAAATAACACTTCCATAATCGCCTTTGCCAGAGCCACTGTGTGGCATTGGGCCAACCATCAGCAAGCTGTATGTCGGCTGCCATTGCATCTTCTGGAAGTTGAATTTCTTAGCATCTTCATATTCCAGATACAATTCAAAACGTTTTTTGTCCAGTCCAAGCTGCTTAGCAATTGACAACAGGACTTCAGGTTTTACATCAGACTGACCAATGACAACAATCTTTCCCTTCTTGTACACTTCATATCCCGATTCTTTCTGGAGCAGGTGTTCCATGCCAAGCAGTCGTAGAAAGTCTTCCAACTGCCCGGAACGGTGCATCCTTGAAAGCGCTGCTGTCAAATGGTCATCAAGTTCTTCTTTAATATTTTCTTCTAACTCAAGAAGTTCTCCGACATTTAGCATAGGCTTATTCACTCTCCTCATCAAAAATATGATGGAGCTTGTTTACGGCCTTTTCCAAACGCAGCTTAATTACTGCAATCTCGTCCAATGTCGCCTGATACTTCTGAGCGATACGCTCCTGTTCTTCCATCGGCGGAAGCGGAATTTCTACTTTCTTCAGTTTATCCACACCAATGTTAGGCATTGCAGCACCAACAGTGATACTTTTGAGAACCGCATGTCCCTGCTCACTATCAAAGAAAGCCTTGATGTAGTAAGGGTTTGCTTTTTCTTCGTCCAGCTCAATGATATACAGATTACCATTCGCCAAGATGCTTTGACCATCCCGCACAGAAGCAACGGCAACTTTGTAAGGGAATCCATTCTTGGACAGAATCAGAGTGTTGTTCTTCAAACAGTATCTCTCATATTTAGGGTCAATGTAAGACAGGTAAGGGAGCTTATCGTCAATTATGCCATCCTGGATGTTAGCAAGCATCAGATACTGCATATTCGTTACGTTGTCAGAAACCATTTCGTCCAACTGGCTTGCGGTACAAGGCGCACCTCTGGAAATGCTCTTGATGACGCTCTCGAACGGAACACCATTGTGAAATCCCAGATTATTAGCCGCATAGCGACTAAGGCTAAGATTGTATTCATTTTTACGCAGTTCCTCGATAGTAATACTTCTGCTATACTCATGATCTGCTGTAAGCGCATCAATGATTGTTCTGATATTCTCGTCGCTGAATTCATTCTGACGACGGCCCTGCTGGCAATGCTTGGTAGCATCAATCATGCGGACACTATCGTTGTTATGGCTGAGAATAATTAGTGTTGTCGGAATGCTTGTGCTTGCGAACAACTTACCAGGAAGAGCAATTACACACTCAACCATCTTTCTCTCAACGAAATACTTTCTCATGGGAATATCAATACTGTTCCAAGTGCTGCCATTGGTCATAATACCGATTGCTTTACCGTTCTCAGAAAGCATATCGCAGAGCAAAGCATTGAACACCCAATCGGAAGAAGTAGCTTTAGAAAGTCCAGGATACTGTTCAGCTAATCTTTCGAGATAACCAGCACCGGCTCCCAGATTTCTCAGTTTCAATCCAAACGGATAATCTGCGAAGATCTTATCAAACTTCGGCATTTCCTTATTTTCAGCAATCGTAAACACATCACAAAGCGTGATTTCAACATCTGCATCCAGAAGCTCAGCCTTCATCATTGCTGCTGCTCTGTTTGCTACATTGATCTCATATCCACGATAAGAAGCATCCGATTCTTCTACTGCAGCAGATACAATATAAGCGCCACTTCCGCAACATACATCTGCCACTTTTTCTCCAGCCTTAACATCCAACAGCTTGTGTGCCAATTTAAGAATGGAATTAGGCGTGGTCATCGTTCCTTTGGGTTCGTTATCGGTTACAGGATTTACTACCGCCAATGCAAATTCTTCAGGCGAATATTTTGTGACCATCTGGAGAAGGCGTTCCCACAGCTTATCGTCCAGAATATCTTTCGCCAAATATCGCACATCATCATTAACGTCAATCTCACCATCAATAATCGCCTGAAGTGTGATACCAAAAGGATTGTTATAAAGGCTTACCTTGTGAAGCAGATAAGGGATTAGCGGAAACGCATTATAGGTAGGAGCTCCAACTTGATGCAGGCAGTCAGCTATTTCCCACACAATTTGTGTTGCCTTTCTCTGGCTATCTGCATTCTCATATAATTCTTTATTGATAAGGGACATTTGACTACCTCCACGACATTTTGGTTTTCAATAACCATTGCCTATGCTCTTATTATAGCACCACCTGCGAGAATGTCAATGGTTTTTAATAACCATCAAAAACTTTTTTTGCTCCAGTCATTTCCTGTCCAACTATTCCGGAACGGAAAGGATCAGTATCACTATAATCAGTATTATTAATATCAGTATTATTACATTGTGATTTTCACAGTTCTTGAATTGTGAAAATCACAATTCTGGAATTGTCAAAAACACAATTCAAGAGTTGTGAATCCACAGAGTAAAGGCTGACCCAATAGGCCAGCCTTCATTGCAATTCATAGGTTTGGTTGTAACTCAGTTCAGGAGCAGCCACTGCTATTTGCGTATTGATTGGAACAGCGGACAGGAGGCGCTGCATTTTGTGCTCAAACTCTTCGGAGAATTGATGCTGACATTGTTCCGGTATCGGTAAACTCTCATTCATTGCAAGAGCAAATTCCTCAGCCACCTGTTTCAATAATTCCTCGGACAACATATCACCCCCATCATATTCGTTTAACTATAATAACGTTTGAAAACACCGATTTTGGACAGGCGGAAAATATTTTTTGCATTTTGATAGATACAAAATGCCACCCGAAGGATCGCTCCTACGGGTGGCATCAAATCGTCTATGTTCTTTATTCTTCCATGACTTCCAACATCATTCTGGCACCCAGCTTAAAGCTGTTCTGGAATATCAGGCACTCCGTAATGGTTTGATGTTCTCGGACACAATCCGTGTATTTCTCGAACAATGCTTTCTGTTCGTCCGTCATAGCTACTTGGAGTTTTTCTTCATTCCGGCAAATCAGTTCCTGTAATTTCTTATACTCTTTACAGGAAGAAGTATCGTAGTCGGTAGGCTCAATATTGCCGTACCAAAATTCTTCAAGAATTTTTATGCGATGTCCTCCTCATAGACCAGTTCCCGGAGAATGATTTCCTCTGCCTGTGCTCTCAAGCTATTCATGTGAGCTACCCATGCAAGCTGCTGTGTTGCCTTGTCTGGTGCTGGATTCTTTCCCAACAAATCCGTCATCAACAACTCCATTCGCTTCTCACAGGTCTGTTGTACTTCCCACAGATGCGGGAACAGGCTCTCTGTCAGAATCATGTCGTTAAAAAGCATTGGTTTGTTCTGTTCCAAAAACGCTCTACGCATTCTGCCATATTTTCCAATGGCCTGTGTACTTGTATATGCCAACTTGATGTCAGGGATATAGTAATCACCGCATTGGGTATAAGTGAAGTTCTGAGCCATAATGATACCTCCAATAAATCTTTGATTTTCATATTGGAAGTAATGTAAGCGTGAGTTTTTGGTAGTTTCTTTAACTTCGGGAAACTCCTGTTTCCCATCTAGAAACCGTTCGGCCTGAAACATTTATCTTTTCGGCAAGCTGTTCCTGTGTAATATCCTTTTCTTTCCTAAGTTCTTTTAAGAAACTTCCGATTTTTTTCTGATCCATACTGTTTCCTCCTTTCATTGACAGAGTAATATTATTCTACTAAACATAACACGACACAAAGCGAGAAAATGCCGTATTTACGCTATTGGACAAATCTGTCTAGTATTATTTATATTGGCTTTAGCCCCAA
>ERZ1035006.1046-NODE-1046-length-19631-cov-4.274469_pt1 | contig 19631 bp, 19 predicted proteins | sample MGYA00520694_ERZ1035006 | MGnify/ENA primary metagenome ERZ1035006 (study PRJEB33766, sample SAMN09781746) | gut metagenome | biome: gut microbiome | host: Homo sapiens | place: Madagascar | study: EMG produced TPA metagenomics assembly of the PRJNA485056 data... | reverse complement strand
TTCCGTCACTAAGATTGCTTTTTATTTTAAATACTGATATAATAAGGTTATATATATATTTTATTTTTGAACTTCTATCAAGAGGTTCACGATACACACATTCTATGATGTGTGGGTTTACATTTATCATTAAGGAACTGGACATGTGCACTGATGGATTGTCATCGGTGCTTTTTTTATGCCCAAAATTACATTATGACCGCAATGCGGGAAAGGAGTGTTTTTATGAACAACACAATGTTTAATATCAAAGCAGCAGAAAATGTCCCTTACTATCCGGTAGTGAGCAGTGGGAATATTGCTAAAGCAAGATGCTGTGAAAAATACCTGGCCAACCGTTTCATGGCTATTGACAGTCAGAATGCCGGAACCAGTGAGCGTCTTTTTTACAAAAAGATTCTCTCCGTGTTTAAAGCCGGTCTGTCAGAAGGTATATCCAAGGAGACACTTAAAGAATCAGTTGCAGAATATATTGAGAATGAAACCTGTGCCAGTTGGTACGATTTTATTCACCAGTATGAGGACGCAAAAACTGCCTTTAAGGAAAAGTTTAGCCGGCTTGCCGACTATATTTTTGACAATGAACTGAAAACGGTAAAGACGGACTGTTTTTATGAAGTCCCCTTTGGAAAGGCAATCGGCACGGACAAATGGTGTTTTGACACCATTAGGGACTGTGCCGATTTTATCTTTAAGCAGGGTGATACCATCCGTCTCGTTAAAGTACAGTCAAAAACTACGGAGCTGTCCTCACGGGCAAGAACAGACGAAAACCGTCCTTATCTGTCACCGGAGCTTCTGGCTCTGAAAGCTGGCTTTGTAAAAGAGTATCCCTCTGCCTCAGCAGAAATATGGACGCTCAGTGGCAAAGATGACAAAAATGGTTATTTTCCCCCTTTTGAAGTGAAGGCTGGAAAAAACATCATTTCCTGTGATTTTACCAGTGCTGACTATGATGAACTGAAAAAAAGGATTGAGCTGTCACTTACAGTCCGGTGCAGTCACGCAGACTGTACTTCCTGCAGACACCGGAAAATCTGTCGTATGCAGTCATCCTTGCGTGTTACAGATGAAGAAAAGGCAGAGCAAAATGTATCATCCATGGCTGCTGCCCATTTCACAGATGCCCAGAGAACCATTATTGAGCATATTGACGGACCCATGGCCGGAATTGCCGTTCCGGGTTCCGGAAAGACACGCGCTCTTGTGGAACGTACTGCAAGACTTATTGCAGCGGGGATTCCGGCAGAGAACATCCTGCTTGTATCCTTCACGAAAAAAGCCTGTAAGGAAATATCCGGAAGACTGTCTGTTATTACCCAGCAAATGCCGGAAGTGAAGACATTAAACCAGTTTGGCTATGATATCTTGAGGGCGGAGCTGGGTGCAAAGAAGCTCACACCGGCTACGGCATCGGACAAAAAAGCCATGATAGACAGTGTACTCAATGAAAGCAGGCGCATCAAGGGCTATTCCTATAACGGTGCGCATCTGCGCTATGGAATTACAGGGACAGCCGAAAAATGGTTTGAAGCTATCGACAAAAATGGTTTTGATGCATTCCGTGCAGCCAATCAGAAAATGGATGAAGAAACACTGGCATCCATTCAGGAAGCATACCTACGGTTCAGGAAAATATGGACAGAGGGTGGTTATATTACATTCGATGAACAGATTTCCTTGGTGAATGACCTGTTTGAGGAGCACCCGGAACTTATCAAAAAGTATGCAGACAAGTACCGGTACATCATGGTTGACGAATACCAGGATGTAAACGAACAGCAGGTAAAGATGCTTTATGCAATAGCCCATGTCCACAATAATATTGTAGTAATGGGTGATGACGACCAGGCTATTTACGGATGGCGGGGTGGAGATAACAAATATCTCATGAACTTCGGACAGGAATTTCCATCTGCGGAAATTGTTTATATGTGTGACAACTTCCGTTCCAACGAACCAATCCTTAAATCCTGTAACTCCCTGATTAGCAGAAATGACGGAACAAGAATGGAAAAAGCATTCATTGCCCATCATGCTGCAAAGAACATACCAACTGTTCTTCGGAATTTTGATGTTTTGCAGTGCGTACAGTTAGTTGCTACCGCCGTAAGGAGCGGGATTATGCCGGGTGAAATTGCCATCATAGGCAAAACCAACAAAATTCTCGCCAACATATCCCTTATTCTTGAAGAAGCCGGCTTTAAGGCAATCAGTCCCAAGGATTATGTCATTGATGACCCTGTTTTTATTGCAGTAAAGAGCATTCTTGCCCTTAAACGCGATATGAACGATGATATGGCATTTGCACAGTTTTTACGCATCTGCGGTGTCGGTTACGAATGGCTTTATAAAGTGGACAGAAACCTGAGCCTGTATGAAAATTACAAGCTCTGCGGTTTTATAAAGGATGGCAGGGAAAAAGCGCTGCTGGAAGCTGCTGCCGATAAGGAAATGAACGTGGTAAATACATCTGTTGACAACGAATTCTTTTCTGTTGGCTTTCAGAATGCGGTATACATGATGAGTACGCTTGTCAGATATGCCGCCTTTGAGGATGATTTTGCCAGTTTTGTGAGGGCAGTATGCAATACTGTTTTCGGAGTTACTTCCCATGTATGCATGGATGCCATGCTTGACCTCTATGATGAGCATAATTGTTCATCCATTGAGGAATTTTATGCATTAATGGAAAAAATGGAAAAATACTCTGATGAAACCCGTGTGGGATATACGGAATCTGCAGAGTATGTAAACCTGCTGACAGCCCATGACAGCAAAGGAAAGGAATTTTCAACGGTTATCGTTTATGGTCTTGAAGACTATGAGGATTCTCCGGAAGAAATACGTCTCCTTTTTGTTGCCATGAGCCGGGCAAAGAAAAATTTATTTATTACGGAAGGTATATGTGGCCATTCTGCGCTGCTTAATACACTCCGGAAAGAATGCGAGGTGAGGTAAATGATACAGCTTTTTTATGGTGCGGAACGGTACCTGCTCCGGCAGAAAAAACAGGAACTTCTTAAGGTAGAGTATCCTGAAACAAACCTGCTGGTCAAAGACACGTTTGACTCGGATTGTGAAGAGTTTGCAGACACCTTTTCCCTGTTTAGTGGAGAGAAAGTATTAATTCTTGAACTTCCGGAACTTACGGCAGATGAAAACCTGCTGCGTTTTCTTTCCACGGAACATTCCTGTAATATCTATATATTTGCCGGAAGCGTGGATACCAGAACAAAGATATACAAAAAGCTGTCTGCCAATGCGCTGGAACTGGGCAAACCATCACAGGCATCCGTCTATGAATGTCTTACCAGATATTGCAGCGGACGTGGAAAGGTGCTGGATAAAGAATCATTTTCAGCTCTTATCTCCAGAAGCGCCTACTATACCAATGACAATTGTCTTGATACGCTCTATATTTATATGGAACAGATGTGTCTTGATAACCGGGAGATTACCCCTGAGCTTGTTTCTGAATTTGTGCCGGAACAGGCAGAACAGAAGATATGGGGGCTTTTCTCCACGCTGGCAGTAAAAAGGCTGGATGACTTTATTAAGCTCTATGACAGGCTCATAGAGCAGAAGGAAAATGCCATCGGTATTCTTTCTGTACTGATGCGCACCATCCGTATTGCGTTTAAGGTAAAACTTGCGCAGAACGAAGGCATAAAAGATATTATAAAGGAACTTGGAGTTTCCTCTTACACCTTAAAGGAATGTCCCGACTGTAGTCTTGAACAGCTCGCATCCATTATGGAGCTGATACAGGATACCATTAATGACATAAAACATGGTGCCAGTGCGGACCTTTCCGTAAAGGTGCTTGCCATAAAGGCAATGAAACTCCTGTAAAACAGATTAGGAAATCCGGTAATAGCTGTGTGCATTTTGCAATACAGCCTGCTCCGGGAAAATGGTATGAAAAGGCACCAGCGGTTTTCTCTCCGCTGGTGTTTTTTATGCCATGAACTGAAAGGAGATTAATTAAAGATGGCAAAACAGAAAATAGCCATTGATATCTGCAACACGATTGCGGATGTTAATGCAGCTGTAGAAAGGCTTACGGGTATAAAGCCTGATGTATATCCGGCTATGGGTCTTAATCCAGACTGGTTTACCCGGCATCTGGAAGTATTTTCCATGGCGCCACCAATTCCGTATTCCAGGGCAGCACTCCTGTTTCTTGCACAGATATATGACATTGTCTATGTTACGGCAAGACCGGAAGAAGCAAACCAGATTACAAAGGAATGGCTTTGCACGTACGGTTACCCACAGGGGCTTGTTATACATACGAATGACAAGCCTTTTGTGTTCCGTGCTTTTGATATGCAGTTTGCAATTGATGATGCACCAGCGGAAATACGCCGGTATCACGATGCGGGAATACCATACCTTACCAGGGCAACTGACTATAATACTGGATGCCTTAACCGGTTTGAATGGAAGTACTTTCCCTTCGTGAGCCGTCAGAAAGCCGGCTATTAATACCATGGTGGTGGAAAGGAGTTTTTTATGTATATTAAGGACACAGACTGTACAAGCAGTACACCTGTGGTGCTTGGAAAGCCTGTAAAAAAGATTTACGGCAAGGGTGTAGAGATTTTTCCTGCTGTGCCTGGAAAGAAAGACACAGATTATGAGAAATCCATATATCTGGAGCATCTGCTGCCGCTGGAGGACTATGATCTCATCATAGTCCTTTTTAGTGGTGGCAAGGATTCTCTCGCATGTTACTTAAAGCTGCTGGAGATGGGAGTTCCAAAAGAAAATATTGAGCTATGGCATCATGACATTGATGGAGGAAATCCGGAAAGACGGATGGACTGGCCTGTTACGCAGGCATATGTGGAAGCTTTTGCAAAAGCAGAAGGTGTCCGTCTTCGTAAATCATGGCGCCAGAATGGTTTCTGGGGCGAGGTTTACCGTATAGGTGCATCATATCCCATACAATATGAGGATAATGGTGAAACTGTCACGGCTCCTCTTACCAGAGACCAGTTAAAATCAAACGAAATCAAGGAAATGATTCTTTCCGGTTCCGGACTTGCCGATGAGGAAGATTTAAAAGCTTTAGGATACCGCTACAAATTTCCTGCCAAATCTGCGGACCTTCAGACAAGGTGGTGCAGCAGTTATCTAAAGATTATGGTTTCCGAGAAACTTTTAAGGAATATCGGAGAACTGTCGGATCTGGAACTCTTAGGCAAACGGCACAAGTTTCCCGCAAAAGGGAGCTGCCAGTCCGGACGCTGGTGTTCCGGCACCTTAAAGGCATCCGTTCAGGGCTCTGTAATTGCAAACCTTGAAGAAACTGCAAAGGATGTGAAAATCCTCTGTATATCCGGTGAACGCCGAGGGGAATCCAGCGGACGTGCAAAGTACAATGAAATGGAACTGCACCGTACCAATGCAACAGCCAAAGCCCACCGCACTGTCCATGCCTGGCGGATGGTAATTGACCATCACGAAGGAGATATCTGGGAAATAATCAGGCGGCATAAAGTACAGCCACATCCCTGTTACAGGGCGGGCTGGAACCGGTGCTCCTGCATGATGTGTATTTTTTCGCTTCCCAGACACTGGCGCGGACTGCTTGACCTCTTTCCGGAAGAAGTAAATAAGGTAATTGAGGACGAACGTATCCTGGGTTTTACCCTCGATAATAAAAAGGATTTACGCAGTTATATTGGTGATGCCGAAAGCTGCGTTAACTGGGACATGACAGCAATCAGCCAGCTTGTCAGCGGTCAGTTTGCTGTCGAAGATGTCTATGTAAAAAACTGGACACTGCCGGCAGGAGCTTTTCATGGCTCCGATGGCGGTCCGTGTTAAATTTATGGAAACTTACAGTTTATTAATGACTGCGTCTTTACGCAGAAGAAAGGAATTCATTATGATGAAGAGTTTATTAATCTGCATAACTACCCCCGAAGAACTTATCCAGCATTTAGCTGACACACACGACCACCTTCAGCTATCCCTTGAGGAAGCCAGGGTGATTTTTAAATATCTGCCGGGGAAGCTTTACTATGGTGGTATTTCAGGCTTTGAGATACCGGATAAGAATGGAACTTTAAGACACTGGTCTACAGATGAACTGGTTGATCAGTGCTGTGAAAACAATTATGATGCAATATGCGATTACCGGGTTTCCCAGGACCGAGAGGAAAGCCACATGGCACTTCTTAACCAAGAACGTGTTGTCCTGTTCGGAGCGTTTGCAAGGTCTGTTTATTCCGAATATTATCCTGGATTTTTAGGTTCACAGAAGAGAAAAGTAGCAACCTATTCATCCTGGGCGGCTAAGGACAGACTTAATGCTGAACGGCACAAAATGGAAGCTGCCGGTAATTAACGGTTATAGAGAATCTTGCCAAGTGTCACAAAAGAGGATATACTATAAATAGTATATTCTCTAGCCTGGTATTTCTCTGATTCTGATATACGCAGGTAAGGAGGTCAATAATGGAAATTAAAACCCAGTTGTCCAATGCTCTTGAAATCGCAGGAGACAGGGCAAAATATGATGCAGCAGTAAAGAAAATCCTTGCTAACAAGGAAGTTCTTGCATGGATATTAAAATATTCTGCCACAGAGTTCAAAACTGCATCAATTAATGAAATCGTAGATGCTATAGAGGGTTCGCCGGAAATTGGTACCACTTCGGTTTATCCCGGTAAAACAAACATGAAACCAGAGACAATCACCGGTTTAACGACGAATGACAAGGTGCCAAATGAAGGGGAAATTACCTATGACATACGGTTTTATGTTTATACCCCGGACAGAGCACGGATTAAACTTATCGTGAACATTGAAGCACAGAAAAGTATGTTTCCTGGGTATGATTTGGTAACCCGCGGGATATTCTATGGAGCAAGGATGCTGTCAGCGCAGTTAGACCAGGAGTTCTCAGCGGATAATTATGATAACATCAAAAAGGTCTATAGCATATGGATTTGTATGGACACCAGTAGAAAGTCCATGAATACGATAACAAGCTACCGCATTGACCAGCATAGACTTTATGGTGATTTTAGCGGTAAGGCACGTTATGACCTTATGGATGTTGTAATGATATGTCTGGGCGGTGATAAGACCGGCACTCAGTTATCGGATGATGGCAGACCTAAGTTGCTCTGCCTGTTGGATACGCTTCTGACAAATAAAAAGAGTCCGGAAGAAAAGGAACAGGTACTAACAGATGACTTTAACATCAAAACAGTGGGATTGAAGGAGGTAACGACAATGTGTAACCTATCTTATGCAATTGAGGAAAAAGCCGAAACAAGAGGTGAAGCACGAGGCAGAGCCATAGGCGAGGCTGAGGGCAGAGCCATAGGCGAAGCTGAAGGCAGAGCCATAGGCGAAGCTGAGGGCATTGTAAATGTAATCAACGCCCTTATGTCGAACATGAACATACCGCTCGAAAAGGCATGTTCCCTTGCCGGCAAAACGGTGCAGGACTACAAGAGCGCACAGGCGCTTCTTGCGAATGAAAAATAAGAAAAGAGCGCAGCAGCCATATCAGCTTGATATGGCTGCTGCCTTATTTTTTTGCCGTAAAGTTTCAGACAAAAATGGAAAAGCAACCTTGCGAATACGAAATTTTTATTGATTTTCCTTATATAATATGATATCCTTTTATTATACATATTTTATCTGTTTAAGTTTCCAGCAGGAACTTATGATACGCATATCCTATGATATGTGGTTAGTATGTATAATTTATAAGGAACATGGCATATATGCACTGATGAATTATCATTGGTGCTTTTTTTTATGCCCAAAATTATTATTTCAAAGGAGGTGACACGAATGATTGACCTTACTGTATTAAGTCAGTCATTATCCGTGCCGCAGCCAAAGTCAGAAGAAGATTTGCTTCTGGAGAAAAGGCTGCAACTATGCAACCACCTTATTAAGGAAAAGTTTAATCCTTCCAGGCTTGATGATGTAAGTGAAGAAGAACTGCTTGACCTCGCGCTCAATCTGAATGAGAGCATTAATAAGGCGGAATTCTGGCATACTGCCGGAAATACACTTATGCACGCACTGGCAAATGCGAAACGTTTAACTGTATCGCGCCATGCGCTTTTTTAAGGAGGAACCGATGGTAGAAGTAACAAAAATGATTATTACTCTCTTGAAGGAGAAGAACTACATGGATGTCATGTCGGAATTTGAAGATGGGACAGTCACAAAAAAGAAGGTCTCCGCAAAAGAACTGGCATACAGTTTGAGTGCCGCTACCACAAATGAGTATATCCATATTGGCAGAATGCCAAAAGGATATTACGATTCGAGAATCGATGCAACAGGAAAGGACTGCTTTGATATTGTTCTGACAACGGATGCGGGAATATATCCCGTCCAGTATCTTAACGAGCCGCCAAAGTTAATCCCTTTTCCTAAGCTGGCTTTCCGTTTTTCCTTTATGAATGGCCAGCTCAAAGATTCACTCTGTTTTGCGCTTAAAACAGGTTCACCAGTTCTGTATCACTACCCGTTTGGCAATGTTTATAGTGATGGGAAGATATGCTGGGGCGGACACAGTTTTGACGGCATTACAAAGCTGCATCATTCCGAGCAGGTTGCAAGAAAATTCTATGAACTTGCGACAAACGATGACCTATGGTCATCAACTTATGTACATGGACACGCTCCAGTCTTATCAGCCGTGTACAATGAGCTTGCTGGTATGGAGACATTTCCGGAAGAGTGGTTATTCCCTGCATCCGGAGAAGGAACAATTGATGAACTCTTATTAAAAAAATAAGAGATAAGGAAAGGAGTTTTTTATTATGGAACAGCAGCCGTTTGACTTATTTTCTTTTTTAGGCATGGAGCCTAAACAGCCTGAAAAGAAGGAAGAAAAGGCACCCGCAAAGAAAGCGGAAAAGAAAAACATGCCGAAAAAGGACAAGAAAAAAGAGAAGCTTTTCAAATTTCCGGAGTATATGGTTATTCCGTATATCGGAAGTGTCAGTCTGGAAAACAAGGAAAACAGGGAAAACATTTCTGAAAATGACTTAAAGGAAATCCTTGCAGATAAATGGTCCCTGAATCTTCCTGAAGGCAAAAATCTGGTTCTGGAGGAACATCCGGGAAACATTGTCGTAAAGTACAGCAGATATTCTGTTATCTCCAAGGGAGAAATCAACGGTTTGTCTGCTGATGCCCGGATTGTAATCGGTACCTTATCCATTCCTCTTGCAGGTCTTAAAACCGTAGAGGATATTAATACATTTCTTGTTGCACAGCACGAAGAGTTTGCTGGTCTGAGTTACGGCTATATTGTTAACAAAGACCGTACCGGGATAATTCCGGTATGTGTAAACGACCCATATGTATATTCTCTGGCGGAAGATGGTGCAGAGGAAGAGGAAGAACTTCCAAAAGCCACCTTGCTTTATGTTCACGGTATTGGTAAGCAATCCCTTGAGAATACATCGGAAGATACCGTCAGAAGTTCCATAGAGGTACTTGCCGGAGGAGCGTACTCACAGGCTTGTGAGATATATGTTTCCGACTCCGGCATCCACGCACTTATTCCCACCGGTACGTCTGGTACCTCTGGTACAGATACTTCCAGCAGTGCAAGAGCAGATGTATTTAATATTTCGTCCGGTGTTGAGCTGTCTTTATCCGGCTGGTGCAAAATTCCGATAAGTCCGGAGAGCTTTAACGGAAAGACAACTGTGAAAAAGGAAGATATATGTTCCTATCTGATTGCCGAAGGATATCCGGAATACACTGCCGGACGTACTGTTTTTGAATGGCAGAATAAGGAAAAAAAGAACGGGCTTCTGATTGCAATTCTAAAATCAGCAAGCAAGGGTATATAATATGCGCGCCGTTGAATGGTCTGCGGTGGAAGAAGAGAGTAAAAAAAATTACTCTCTTTTATCTTCTGTTGACCCGTATGGAAATCGCTGGCGCATGGAATTTACACCCATTGCAGATTTCAGGATGTGTCTTGATAATGAAACGCTTAGCAGCTTTTCATTCAAGCTTCCCATGATTCCCGGCTCCCTGCTGTATGATGCATACCTTTTTTTTAGTAAAGTGTATGCTCTATATGGCACAGAAGCCGCACTGCAGCTTTTTTATGATGTATCCGATGAACGATACTTCTGGTATGTTCCATACCAGACTGTATTACCCGGTTCTGTTAATTTTGAAAGAAATGCCACACTGGAAAATGACCCTGCTGCCTGGCTGGTAGCAGACATTCATTCCCACGGCAGGTTCAATGCTTTTTTTTCAGCAACGGACAATACAGATGAAAAGGGGACAAGGCTCTTCGGTGTCATGGGTAATTTTGGTGGAAATATCCACTTTCTTTTGCGGGCAGGATCCGGCGGAGTCTTTACCGGTGTCAGTCCTTCCCGTATTTTTGATAAAAACATAATGGACAATAGCAACGACCTTACCGGACAGATATCCGAAAAGGTCCGTTTTTTAGGAAAGAGAGGATTTTTTTATGATGGATTTTAATAATTTTATGGAATATGTACAGTCTGAGATTAGAAATTATCTCGGAGAAGAATATAAGAATGTGGGTGTACTGGTAAACAGCACGTTAAAGAATAATGATGTATGTTTTACAGGAATGACAATCCGTAAGGATAATCTGCCTGTAAGTCCCAAACTCTATCTTGAGCCGTATTTTTATTTATATGCAACTGGAACAGCCCTTGAGACAGTTATGGAGCGCATGGCCGGTAACATCCGCAATGCGTATGCTTCCATGCCGCTGAACCTTTCCACTGAACAGTTTAAACAGTGGGAATATGTCAGAAATAGCATTTTTCCTGTTCTTGTAAACTATGAACGGAACAGAAAAATGCTTGAAAGCTGCCCTTATACTAAGTTAGAGGATCTGGCGGTTATTTACCGCTACTTTGTTTCCGAAGGTACAGATGTTGTAGCATCTGCTCTTATAACAAATTCCCTGTTAGACTATTGGAGTATTGATACCCCGGTTCTTCATGAACAGGCCATGTCTAACAGGGTGTTTGAACCTGATTTTTTACCTTTACAGAGCGTCATTCAGCAAATGGGCTTCACTCAGGAGGAAGAATACGAGGAATCATTTCCGTATGTAATTACGAATAAGCCCCGTATAAATGGTGCGGCTGCGCTTCTTGACAGAGCACATATGGAATATGTATGCAGAACAATGAAAAGCCGTAAGCTGTATGTTCTGCCATCGTCTGTCCATGAATGTCTTGTAATGCCTTATGACGAAAATGTTAGCGTTTACGATTTGCAGTTGTTAGTACGGAGCGTTAACCATGAGGAAGTTAAGGCAGAAGAGTTTCTGTCTGATAATGTTTATGTATATGATCTTAACGACTATTCATTGCGAATAGCGTAGGAGCAGTGCGGCAGCAGTAGTAATACTGTCTGCCGCCTAATTTTTTATTGGAAAGGAGTTTTTATGAATAATGTATATTACAATTTTGTGATTGTTGGATGTGGCGGCACCGGTGGTAATTTTGCCGGCAAGCTTGCGCAGTTTATCAGTACTGCCGGTACATGTTGTTCCATCTGTCTGGTTGATGGGGACCTTGTGGAAGAGAGTAATATATCCCGTCAGCCGTTCTGCTATTCTGACCTGATGTGCAACAAGGCCGCGGCTCTGTCTGAAGCCATTGCTGATGTGTACGGAATAGAGCCGTTTGTTTACCCTCATTATCTGGATTGTAATCAAGACCTTGATAAAGTATTTAATCTGCTGCCAAAGGGCACAGTTTACCATTACGGCAATCGCCTAAATATAGTTAATGTGCTTGTCGGATGTTGCGATAACCACCGCTGCCGTCAGATTATGGAGCGCTGGTTTAAAAAACAGCAGAATGCCATTTACCTTGACAGCGCAAATGAGTTCAGCGTTGGTGAAGTTGTAATCGGTATTAAGGCTAATGAAAAGACCGCGGCACCCAGTCGTGCATATTACTATCCGGAAATCATGAAAAGCCGGGTGAAAAGGAAAAGCGAAGAAAGCTGTGGGGCAGTGAACCTGTCATCACCCCAGCATCTTGCAACTAACATGACAGCAGCCTGCATTCTCCTTTCCCTTGTCTCCAATATGGTACAGGGCAACGGATTAAAAGGCGGTATCGTCTATTTTGATACTTTTGCCTTTTCACAGGTATTCAGAGAGTGGAAGGGGGAGCAGTTATGATTTTGACGGCAGAAAAGCTGGCTATATGTGAACAGGCCAGAAACCATTTACTGACTTTTCTTGATGAAGGTCCGGAATTACATCCTTGTGAAAGTGAGTCTTATTCCGGGGCAAATTATCTTTCCGTCTGTGCTGCAACCCTGTATGGTATCAGCGTTTTCAAAAAAATATTCGGTAACAGTGTCCGTTTCAGCAGTACACTGGCTTTTTCTTTTGATTACGCTTCTGTCGATACAATGAAGTATAATGACGACGATGCTGATATTTATGCAGATGTGTATCCGCTTGCCGAATGGAATGGGAAAATGTTCACCGCGGTGTTATCCTGTCTTGGTTATGATTTGCTGGATTTGGAGGATATTCTTGAGTACAATGAAGAGCATCCTTCTTCACCGGTTCTGTTTGATGATGAAGCAGACGCGTACGATGTATATTCTGCCTATGCTTTCATGCACCCTGTTCTTGGCCGTTTTATCCTCAAAGCAGAGGAGTATGTTAAAAAGAACGGCTCGGATGAAAACATAGAAAAATTTTATGCATGTATGCCCTGTTTTCCGCAAAAATTGTTTGTTACATGCTTTGCAGAAGCAGGTACTCTGCATGGTGAAAACCTGTGTTATGCCGCCGTCATGGTCTGTGATTCCGTCGAGGATGGTGCCGTAAATGAGGAGCAGTTTCAGTGGGAATTTATTTTCAGTACCATACTGCAGCTGCATTATATGGATATGGCAGTCAGAGAGCATCCGGAGCTATCTCCTTATGAGGAACCTGTTCCGATGGAGTGCGCCGGCTAGTCTGATTTCCCGAATAATACAAAGTTGCAAATAAAGACTGTAATCATATGGTAAAACCTTATGATTGCAGCCTTTATTTTTTTATAAACCTATTGACAAGTTTATGTAACGGTAAATATGTTTTATTCAGAGGTTCTTCACATGCTAAGAAACAGGGTTAAGAAAGACGAGGATGTACGAAAATGTTTGATTTTACGACCGAGAGAAAAGCAAAATATTACAAGCGGGCAGAACTGCTTTTGAAAAATGCGGATGTTGGAAATGTGACTGTTGACGCAAGCCAGTTTTCAGTGATAAAAAATTCCATCGTACATGTATATGTACGGTCATTTACAAGACACCAGGTAAGTGCAAAGGAATTACGGAAACTAAAGCACATTAACGAATACCATTCCGTGTATGACCGGGACATGAAACTGCACCGTGGTGAGGCTGAAAGATTATTTGAATCAGGTTATTTTGCTTTCCCGCTGGAAGAGGAAGACATATAACCCATAATGATTTTTAATGGGTAACAGACGGAGGAAACAAAAAAATGGTGATTAACGGCAAAAAAATTGTAGTAAAACATAAAACATTGGGCTTTTCTGGGCGGCATAGCTGGACAGTGTATCCTGTCACATACCATGATAACCGGTATGTTGTTGAACTCATTTTTTCATATGGTAAGGAGTTGTACCATATGCCAGCTGAATTTAGGGTAAAATGCTATATTCATACTTACTCGGAAAAAAGGCTGCTTTTTCGGCAACATAAAAAAAGCCAGGTCTGGTGTGGGATGATTTCGACATTTGTTAAGCTGGGTAACAATGCCTATTTATCTTTGCGGAATCTGGACGACAATGATTTTTTACTGCATCTGCCAGAAATCTTAAAAGATATATTCCGGCAGTATGCTAATTATGAATATGAGCAAAAGAAAAGCCGGGATGCTTTTACCTCCACCGAATCATGGGACGGAGTTATAAGATAAGGAAATTTGCATTACAATATTGCATTGGAGAAGCAAATAGTATGATTAAAAGAATGATAAAAGCTTTAAAAAATAAATATGTTTATGTGGATATAGATGGCACTTTAGCTGAATACCGTTTTAATAACCATGTAAGCGCTAAAGATGGAACTGCTAACGGGCAAACAATAGAGGAAGTAGAAAATCATATTTTTTTACATAGCAGATCATTAAAGCCCATAATTAAAACGCTTAAAAAAGCGAAAAAGAATGGAATTTGGATATGTGGCGCTATCATATCTCCCATTGAATTAGAAGATAAAGTTGTGTGGCTTGATAATAACTGCAAAGGCATTCAATTTAACGGCTGTTTTTGGTTTGTGCCGGAAGAGTATTGGGACACATTTCTTCACTATTTTAACTGTGGCAAGAATGACTGTGATATTGTCACTCAATATGGAATCATCCTTAAAGGCTCCAAGAATCGCATGTGGGATTGGATTGTAAGCCATAATTTTCATAAATTGGAAGAAACCGTATTCATTGATGACGTATTACCATATTTAAAACATGCAGAAGAAAAAGGTGTTGCAGCTTATCATATAAGCAGCTTTATTGAATATTAGAAAAATGCGCAAATTTACCGGAGGATGCCGCAGTATTATTTGACGCAGAATTATAGTTTAACAGAAAGGGATTTTTAAGATGGAATTATCAGAGATGTTTTTAAATGACAGTCAGTTACATAACCGGTATGTTATTAAAGCAATGCCGGGAAGCTATAGTGCTGATGACAGAATGGTTATCGGTTACATTTATGAGCCAGATGGGCAATACAGAAAGTATTATCTTTCAAATAGCCTGGATAATATATCCCGCTTTTTACTGCATGATAATAAAGACAAGCTTGTATGTAACACTAATGATTATGGTATTGTATCAACCATCGGTGACTTAATAGATGTATGTTCGGATAAGGTTTTTTTACAGCAGCTCTTATGTGTAATGAAAAATATTCCTAAAAAGGCAGATTTTGAGTATTTTGATTGAATAATATGGTGTGGGGAAGAGAAAACACCTATTCGCTAAATCTACGTTTAACGAATAGGTGTATCCAAAAAAATTATTCCGGTTCAATTATACCTTCTGAAACGCCTTTCTCTGGTACATCATTTTATACATTACTATGTATTTTCTTCTTTATTCTTTTTGTTATATTTTTCATTGACCAGCAGACCGTCCATATAACCCTCGATGCGTTTTTTATCAACTGTGTCAAGGCGCTCAAAATTGCGGATAACATTTTCGTTTGTAGTTCTGTACATCATTTTAGTGTAATCCGTCATATCATCCGTCCTGCCTAGCAGATAATCACATGATACATCCAAATTATCTGCAATGTTAACCAGAATATCTCCCTTGGGTGAAATGGCAGACTGCTTCCAATGTGATATCGTGGATACACTTGCCCCTATTATTTTGCTAATTGATATAGAACAAGGATCATATCCTTTTCTCTGACAAGCAGCAACATACCTTTTTCTATATTTACCCACATTCAACATTGACTTGACATTTCGGTTTTTAATAGTTATAATTAATTTGCTACATTTAATTGAAGTTATCTTTCCCATTTTATGCCCTGAAATGTGCCGTGAGGGTACACTTTTCATTGTAACATTATGGAAATTTAATTTCAATATTTTTCCAGAAGTCCTGTGCATAATCGGGTTACCATAAGACTTCTGGTGTACAGCACCCCATATATGAAATTATGCCGGGTGCTGTACCTGTTAGTGTCGCTGCTCCGCTAACGGACTGGCTTTATGTGTTTTTCCATTATTACATGGTAGATGTTGTTTATCTTTCTACTTTTACATTAAAAGTGCGTATCGCAGCGAATACGCACTTTTTTTTATCAGGAGGTTTTATGCTGTTTTTAAATAATGAGCTCCACTTTCCGTGTATGATGGCAAATTTTTCATTACTGCCCCAGTATTCGAAACTTAAATTTTACTGCAATGCTGCCAGATATTTTGGTATAAACCGGCAGAACGACGTTGATGCGCTTTGCAGTATGCTTTGTGTTACCTTTGTATTCCGCGGTGCAGATGAATACATACCCGGCATTGATACTCCGGAGAAGTTCCGGGAAGCATTTACAGAGTGTTTCCGCTCTGTCACAGCTCCGGTATCCTGTTATGACTATTTAAAAAAACTTCTGAATGAGTATGATATTCCACCTTCCAGCGTGGTAAACTACTGCCAGCTCTGTCCCTTCAGCAGGGACTATAAAAACGAACTGATTGCAGAAGAACGTTCCGTATTAAAATACATCTTTTCCATAAACCGTCCGGCATCCGTTGGTATTGATATGCTGAATACTGACCAAGAAACCGGAGAATGGGTGTCGAAAGCCATAAAAAGAAAAATACGCTTTTCTGCCCTCTTTGATACCTCCTCTTATGCCTATGCGGGAAAAGGTTCCATCGTCCGTCTGCATGAAATTCTGTTTGAAAACTCTGTGTTCTGGTTTGGATGTGAGGATTTCAGGAGCTATTTCGACAGCACAATAAAGCCTGCTCTTTTAAACCCCCAGGAATGCTGCTATGAACATCTGTCCGGTGAACAGGGCGGCGGGCTTACTGACGATGAACTTGAAAAATGTTATGACTATCTGAACCGGGAAATTTTTACAGGTGAAATCTCTGCGGACTCTCCTGAGCTGAAAAATGCTATCACAAAGCTTCAGACAAGAACAGAATATGACCCTCTTGTTTCTGCAAATTCTGTTGAAGAACGCATACAAACCCGGAAACGTAGTACAACTGCCCACAGACCGTCAAAGAAAAAAACAGATACCTCCCCTTCTCTGCTCGATTTCCTTAACGGCTACATAGAGCCTGCCGCCGCCGATGGAACGGTATGTAATCTTTCTGACCTCCCGGCTATGCCTGAACATGCAGAGCTTCAGAACAATGACTTTAATCCGTCCCTGGACGGAACGGAAGAAGCGGACATGCCGGAAGAAAACGACAGGACAAAAGAATCACCTGATGACTGTAATGCTCCGCATCTGCCGGCTGCGGACAATGATAATGATGTTACTGCCCTGTGTGTTTCGGGAGAAATTGCACCGGAAGAACCGGTTGGCGCTGCTACCGAAGCTGCTGAAACATCCGGAGAATTTCTTGAAAACACAGCACCAGAAAACTTCTGCCCGGATGCGGATATGGACTGTCCTTTCATATTACAGGAAGGCACAGAGGACGTACCGCCAACTGGTATGGAGGAAGCCGCATGGGACGTAAGCAGTGTTTCAACGGAATCTGAGGAACCAGCAGTTAGTGATCAGCCGGATGTATCTTCTGAATATATACCCGAATGTGCAGGTGAATATCTGGAAAGTTATGATTACGAACATTATATAGAAGAAATATATAGTGCATCACCTGCCGCTGATGAAACCGCTGACACTGTTTGTTCCGTTTCTTCTGACCTTCCTCTCCCCTGTTCTGCTCCGGGCACAGAGGAAGCAGATGTTACCCCCATGCCGGCCGATAATGCCATTGTTGATATCAGCCCAGAGGCAGGTCATGCGCAGAGCGAGATGGAGGAAACGGTTTTTCCTTGCGTAAGCAATGTACAGCCCCGGTTTACCGATATTATATGGCCGGATTTTCCTCTAGGCGGCTATGAACCTTCAGACTTTATCATTGTCACAAAGGATAACATGGATATTCACCGGGCAATGCTGCGCACAGAGCTTGACTGCCGTACTGTCCTGGTTGTGGATGCTGGTACGCTGGATGGAAAGAAAGGATTCCTCTTCTACTTTGATGAAGATGTCACCCACGAATTTAAGGAATGTTTTGTATTCATACATGAAGATGCCGCAGGACCATTTATTTTTTCTTCCCTGGCCAATACATCCAAATTAAAGGTATGCCTTTCCCCTGTTTCACTGCCCTCCTTATGTGGTGACCGTGTAGTTGCAAATCTGCGATGTGTGAGCATATTGCAGAAAGTAGCAGATGAATATCATTCTGTCCAGAACATTCTTTCCTTTGATAGCTGCGCCGATGCATATCGTGGTCTTTTTGAGACTGTAAAATCCCTTGCCAGCGAAATAGCTTCTCTCGGACAGGAAGAACGGTATAAACTGTTGCTTAACTACTATTCCGGCATTGCGTATTCCATTAACAACGGATATGTGCCGAATGCAGCCATAAATCTTGACGGCTTTAATGTTACCTATACGTATCAGAAAGATATCTCTCCGAACATTCTGCGTCCTGGCATGATACTATCCATCTGTAATATTGAATTGCCTTATACCTGTCAGACAGAAGTATCCGAAATAAATATGGCAATTATCAGCAAGTTATCCTCTTCCCTTGCACTGGCAAAATATGGTGCCAAAATCCTTAGCGAGAATAAGGATGGCTTTACCCTGTTTATCCCGTTTGAAAAGGATGCCCTTACTTTTATGGACAATCTAAACCGTATTACAGACAAGACAATACGAAATCTTACAAATGCCAAGTCGGTATTTACCTGCCGGGTTGACCGTGCATTGAATTAACAAAAAAGAAGCAATAACAACTTTTCAAATAAGCTGTTATTGCTTCTCTCTATTTGAGAATCTTATTTCTCATCCAGGGCTGTTTCCAACACCTTTATCATAAACGCTGCCTTCATTTTATCACCAAAAAGCTGTTTTATACCGGCATTAAGTATATCCAATTTTTCATGTCCCAGACTTGCATCATCGTATAAACAATTTAACTTGAACAAAACAAACTGCATTTCTCTCCTAGTCGATGTCAATGCAGTATCAACACATTCATTAAAAAGTCCAAGTGTAATGTCTTCTCCTGTTCTGTTATCATATTTCTCCGACAGTTCCGCATATAATTTGCTTTCTTCCACAAGTTTACCCATAAAATTCCTTCCTTTGCTATATGGCAATTTTAATTGTTGTAAGTAAATTATACTGCATCTATCAACAGTAGTAAATCCAGAATATCCTATGTTTTTCTTTCTACCCTGTTTTCTGGTTCCTTATTCATTGACACTCCCCACAGCTAATGCAGGGGGATTCTTGCTTAGACCACTACTGCATTAGCTGATTGGTTATAATAAAATAAAAAAGAAAGGTATTGCTACGACTATCACAATACAGACCGTAATAAGCCAGCTATTATCTTGTTTAAATTTAAGGAACCACGTATGAAAGTCATCATCATTTTCCTCTTCATTTGCATATAGGTTTTGTCCGTTTTCATGTTCTTCATGTGTTTCCGTGTTTACTATATCTTCTGTATATTGTTCATTGACTGTTGTTTCTATCGGAACTTGTGTAGGATTATGGATAACTGCCTTTCCGCTTCTTAATATAAATACAAATCCTGATACTGCCACTCCTGCTATAGCTATACAGATGGCAAGCCTAACTCTAGATACCAAATGATTCCTACGCATTATTGTATCAAGAATATAAGCCAAACTGTCAATCTTAACTGTAACATCATCCATGACAATTTCTGCTTTCTGAGTTGCTTCTGTTTCATACTTGGCTGATAATGCACGCATACTGTTAATGAAATAATACTCATATATGTACCCTTTCATACCAACCTGAAGCAGATATTCTTTTTGTATAAATTCTATATCATCTTCTTCA
>ERZ1035006.1045-NODE-1045-length-19632-cov-30.250907_pt1 | contig 19632 bp, 14 predicted proteins | sample MGYA00520694_ERZ1035006 | MGnify/ENA primary metagenome ERZ1035006 (study PRJEB33766, sample SAMN09781746) | gut metagenome | biome: gut microbiome | host: Homo sapiens | place: Madagascar | study: EMG produced TPA metagenomics assembly of the PRJNA485056 data... | reverse complement strand
ATCTTGGTGGCGCGGATCACAGGTCCTTCACCCTCAAACTCCGGATAGAATTCTTTATCAATCGTTCCCGTAACCGTTACCCACTGTCTGTCCTTCAGATGCTTAGTCAGATCGGAATAGCACTTAAAACCAATAAATGCAACATCTTCGGCACAGCAGGTCATTGCAAAACGTCCCGGCACGAATTCATTTGCCTTGTAGCTCTTTGGCTTGTGTACCATCGCCTTGAATGTGATCTGCTTTCCGACGTATTTGTCCGGATTGTCGCAGGCATCAATATAGAAGATACCGTAATCTTCATCTTCAAGTGTGATGCTTGGCTTATCAATCTCATATGGCAGATCCAACTCCTCATCACCGACATCGGCAGCTCCATCCTTGTTCTCGAAGATAACCTGTGCACGACGATTTACCGCGCGGATACTCCGGCGGTACTCCGCACGCCTTGTATTCTCATCGCAGCGGTTGAAGATAATCATATCTGCGCTTGATAACTGCTCCATCATCATTGCCTTCATATTTGCTACATATACATCAAAGGTGGATGCATCGACAAATGTGATTACCTGTACAATCGTCCAGCCCTTTGGCACGCGGATGGAAAAAAGCTTATCCATCTTCCATGTACCGTTATACTCGATCATCACGCGGGTCGGCTTATACTTATCCTGCAGATCAAGCAGATATTCCGTATTCAGATTGGATTCCTCCAGATACTCCACGAAAATATTCTGGCTCTTCAGATACTCCTCGTCATACTCCTCAATTCCCTCTTCGCAGACAAGCAGAAGGGTCGGTTCGCCTTCTGTAAATCCACGGTCAATCAGAGTTTCGTTCGCAAAGGTTGTCTTTCCGCTCTCCAGAAAGCCCATGAACATATATACCGGAATCTCTTCTACTTCCTTTGTTGGTCCCATACTCTATTTCCTTTCTTCTCTATCTGTCCTTCAGCCGGGAAGCGAGGCAGATCCCGCATACCGGATCGTACCACTTCTCAACCGCCTATTATTTTCTACCCGTTGCTTTGGTTTATGCAACTCCGAACAACTCTGCCAGCTTGTCTTCCTTTAGATTGCTTCCGATCACGCAAAGCTTTCCTGTATAATCGGCTGCGCCCTTACGAATCTCATATTCGCCCGGTGTCAAATCAAAATGAATCCACTCGCCATCTGTATTCGGAACGATTCCTTTTGCACGGAGGATAATTCCATATTCCTCTGCATTGTCAGCCAATGTCTTCAGGATCTGTTCCATATCGGCATCTGCAAACTTCTTGGCAGTCTCCTTACCCCAGCTTGTAAATACCTCGTCTGCATGATGATCATGATCGTGGTCATGATCGTGGCATCCGCATGTACAACCAGGTCCATGCTCGTGATGGTCGTGATCGTGATGATGCTCGTGCTCCTCATGCTCATGGTCGTGCTCGTGATGGTGTTCATGCTCCTCATGGTCGTGCTCATGATCATGATGATGCTCATGTTCCTCATGGTCGTGCTCGTGATGGTGCTCATGCTCCTCATGGTCGTGATCGTGATCGTGGTCATGATGATGGTGATGATGCTCTTCCTCGTGCTTTCTTGCAATCTCCACTGCCTCTTTGATCAGCTTATCCAGTGTATTTGCATGCTCCATAGCATCTAAGATTACCTTACCGTCGATGTCATCCCAAGGAGTTGTGATGATGGCTGCATCCTTGTTATGCTCACGCAGCATGGCAACGGTATCGCTTACCTTCTTCTCCGGTACATTCTGTGTACGGGAAAGAACGATGGTCCCTGCACTTTCCACCTGATTGTTAAAGAACTCCCCGAAGTTCTTCATATACATCTTGCACTTTGCCACATCAACAACGGTTGTTGCACTGTTAATCACAACATCGGCATCCTGCTTTGCATCTTCAACTGCCTTCATAACATCTGACAGCTTGCCAACACCGGAAGGCTCAATAATTACACGGTCCGGTGCATAATCCACGATTACCTTCTTCAACGCTGTACCAAAATCTCCGACAAGGGAACAGCAGATACATCCGGAATTCATCTCTGTGACTTCCACACCTGCATCCTTCATGAATCCACCATCAATACCAATCTCACCAAACTCATTTTCAATCAATACAAGCTTCTCGCCCTGATATGCCTCAGCAATCAGCTTCTTAATCAATGTTGTCTTACCTGCACCTAAAAATCCTGAAAGAATATCAATCTTTGTCATCTCTATTGCCTCCTAAAAAACATTTCTTTTTTGTCAACTTTATATAATAGCACATTTCCATTATTTTTTCCATATGCTATACATCCTTATTCTTCAAGGTCACTTCCATCTGGTCAAACGGAATCTCAATACCCTGCGCATCAAATGCATACTTAATGGCTTCCTGGATCTCCCATTTTGCCTTCCAATAATTTTCTGTCGCTACCATACAACGGACACCCATCTTGATACTGCTGTCTCCGAAGGAATCCACAAACACATCAACTTCCTTCGTCTTATCATAATACTGGTTTTCCGTCACAACCTGATACAATGTATCCTTTACTTTCTTCAAATCCGAATTATAGGCTACGCCGACCGCGATATCCAGTTTTCTTGTTCCTGCCGCTGTCACATTGACAATCGAATGGGACGTAATATTTCCGTTCGGAATCACAACAATCCGGTTGTCATACGTCTGCAGCTTCGTATAGAAGATGTCAATTGACACAACCATACCTTCACACTGCTTGTCATTCTCGATGATGTAATCGCCGACTCGAAACGGTTTCAATATAAGTATCAGGACGCCACCTGCGAAGTTTGCCAGACTGCCCTGCAGTGCAAGACCGATTGCCAGACTGGCGGTACCAAGAATCGTGACTAACGATGTTACCTGGAATCCGACAATAGACGCAGCCGTAATAAATACAATGGCATAAAATGTGAATTTAATCAGTGACAGCAGAAATGATGCAACACTTTCCTCCATGCTTGATTTTTTGAAGGATTTGCGTATCATCTTCACGATCAGCTTCGACAGCTTCATCCCAATATACATGCACAGGATTGCAAGCAATAGCTGAAACCCTTTGTTTAATGCCCAGTCTCCAAGCTTATTGAGATATTCTTCAAGCTTAGACGGTTCAATCTCCTTGATGTCTTCCAAACAAGACCCTCCTTTTATGTTTCATTTTTGTTCATATAAGTAAATATTCATTTATCCCGAAAACTTCACAGGCTGCCCTTCTCACGAAGGACAGCCTGTTTCATCTTAATTATTTGCCGATTTTCTTTTTAAATACGCTGATAGAAAGGGGTGGTACGGTAACGGATATATAATGTTCCTGTCCGTCACACTCTGCTTTCTTCGCCTGTTTCACTGTCTTGTTATTTCTGCCCTCGCCACCATAACGGCTGTTATCGCTGGAGAAAATCTCCTGCCATCTTCCGCCGGATGGAGTAGCAAGCTTATATGCCTTGTGTTCCATCGGTGTGAAGTTACAGATGATCAAAAGCGTATCGCTCTCCTTCTTACCTTTTCTAACATAAGAAAGAAGGCTTGTATTTGCACTATTACAGTTGATCCATGTGAATCCTTCCGGAGAAGAATCGAGTTCATACAGTGCCGGTTCTGTCTTATAAAGCTCATTTAATTCCTTGACATACCCCTGCATAAATACATGTGCATCAAACTCGAACAGTGACCAGTCTACTTCTGCATTCTCGTTGAACTCTGCAAACTGTGCAATCTCCTGTCCCATAAACAGAAGCTTCTTACCCGGATGTGTCATCATATACCCATATGCTACACGCAGATTCGAGAATTTATCTTCGTATCCTCCCGGCATCTTCGCAATCATAGATCCTTTCTCATGAACAACCTCGTCATGGGAAAGTACGAGAATAAATTTCTCACTGTATGCATATACCATACTGAACGTCAAATCGTTGTGATGATATTTGCGGTACAACGGATCAAGCTTCATATAGTTCAGGAAATCATTCATCCAGCCCATATTCCACTTGTAATCAAATCCAAGTCCGCCAGCCTCAACCGGATGCGTCATCATCGGCCATGCCGTTGACTCCTCCGCAATCATGATAACACCCTTGTGCAGCTCATGCATCTTACTATTGACTTCCTTAATGAAATCAATTGCTTCGAGATTCTCATTACCTCCATAGATGTTCGGCAGCCACTCACCATCGCCGCGTCCATAATCGAGATACAGCATCGATGCGACCGCGTCAATGCGGATACCATCGATATGATATTTTTCAGCCCAGTAAAGTGCATTTGCAACTAAGAAATTCCGAACTTCATTGCGTCCGTAATTGTATATATACGTACCCCAGTGTGGGTGTTCGCCACGCCGTGGGTCCTCATGCTCATACAGTGCTGTACCGTCAAATCTGCCAAGTCCATGCTCGTCCTTCGGGAAATGTGCCGGTACCCAGTCTAAAATCACGCCGATTCCCTTGCTGTGCAGATAATCCACAAAATACATGAAGTCTGCCGGCGAACCATAACGGGATGTCGGTGCATAATATCCGGTTACCTGATATCCCCAGGACGGATCATACGGATGCTCCATGATTGGCATCAGCTCAACATAATTATAATTCATCATCAACAGATAATCTGCAAGCAGGCTTGCAATATCGCGGTAATTATAAAACTCTCTGCCATCGGTCGGGCGCTTCCAGGAGCCAAGATGCATCTCATAGATTGCCATCGGCTGTGCGTCTGTATCTTTCGTCTCCCGCTTCTCCATCCATGCGGTATCTTTCCACTTATAGGAAATATCCACGATACGGGATGCATTTGCCGGACGGACCTCGTTGCTGAACGCATACGGATCACTCTTCATGAATACCTGTCCGGACTTTGCCTTAATCTCATACTTGTAAATCTCACCAACGAGCTTACCCGGGATAAACAACTCATAAATACCGGAATAATCCAGTTTCCGCATCGGATGTCGTCTGCCATCCCAGTTGTTGAAATTACCAACCACCGATACACGGTCTGCGTTCGGTGCCCATACAGCAAAGAGCACACCTTCCACGCCATCGACGGTCATTGGATGTGCACCCATCTTTTCATAGATGCTGTAATGTTTTCCCTCGTTGAACAAACTGATATCAATCGGATCAATCACCGGTTCAAACACATACGGATCAAAGTATGTCACTTCGTCACCGTTGTCAAACCGGACGTTTAATTTATATTCAAACGGTTTCTTATCTTTAATTACCACAGAGAAAAATCCCGGCACACGCTCCGATACAAGTGTGTACTTCTTTCTTGTGGACACTTCAATGGCATTTACAACCTTTGCACCCGGCAGATATGCATTGATATACAAATCATCAATACACTCATGCATACCAAGAATATGATGTGGGTTGTTGTGAATACCCTGGACCAAAGCATCGACTTCCATCCAGTTTATAGCAAAAACTGCCTTTCTTTTGGACATGTCAAATGTGTCTCCTCTCTACAATTTATGAATGAAGATTCCACTTCTTAGCTTTGGTTCAAACCATGTTGACTTCGGCGGCATCAACCGCTTCGCATCAGCTACTGCAAAAAGCTCTTCGATGGATGTCGGATACATCGAAAATGCCAGTTTCATATCGCTGTTTGCGCGTCGTTCCAACTCTGCAAGGCCGCGGATTCCTCCGATAAAATCGATTCTTTTATCTGTTCTCGGATCTTCGATCCCTAGCACCGGCGCCAGCAGATAATCCTGTAAGATTGAGACATCCAGACCATCGACCGGATCTTCGGATAGTATGTGTGACTTGGCACGTAATTTATACCATGCACCATCGAGATACATGCCAAACGTTGCTTTTTCCTCCGGCTGATACGCATCAGCAACCGGCTCCACCTCAAAATCTGCCTTGATTTTCTCCATAAATGTCTCTGCTGTATAGCCGTTTAAGTCGCGTACGACACGATTATATGGCAAAATCTTCAACTGGTCATGTGGAAACAGAACCGACAGGAAAAAATTGTATTCTTCCTCTCCGGTATGATTTGGATTTGCATTTCTGCGCTTGATTCCAACCTTTACCGCCGATGCCGCCCTGTGATGTCCATCCGCAATATAAATCTGTGACATCTCAGAAAATGCATGCTCAATTGCCACGATATCTGCTACGTCTGTCACCAGCCACACGCGATGTGTGATTCCATCCTCAGAGACAAAATCATTCTCTGCCGGACGAGCCTTGATCTTTTCCACAATTGCATCAATCACCGTCTGTGCACGGTATGCAAGAAAAATCGGACCCGTCTGCGCATTGCATGTATCCACATGTGTGATACGATCAATTTCCTTATCTTCCCGTGTATTCTCATGTTTCATGATAACCCCGGATTCATAATCCTCGATGGACGCACATGCCACAATTCCGGTCTGTGCTCTTCCATCCATCACCAACTCATATAAATAATACATCGGGACCGTATCTTCCACGTAATCACCACGCTCAATCATGCTATCCAGCAATTCCTTTGCTTTCTCATATACGCACGGTGCATAAATATCCACACTGTCATCAAACGCTGTCTCCGCACGGTCAATACGCAGGAATGATAAAGGTTTTTCCTCCACTGCTTTTTTTGCTTCTTCCCGGTTATATACATCATATGGCAACGCTGCAACTTCACTGACAATTTCTTTTCTCGGTCTATACGCTTTAAAAGGTTTAATAATTGCCATGTATCTTCTCCTCTAAGTATCGCCTCTGCCTCCCACGGACAGTTTTATCCGCGGATTGCCTTCACTGCTGCATCGATAGACTTCTTGTAATCTTCCTCGGAAGAATTGTTGAACACAAACAACTCAGGAATATTATCCGGCTGTTTAAAGTTCTGTGTTGCGATATATTCATCCCAATGAGCAAGCTTCCATGCATCACGGTCAGACGCACGCTTAATCATACGCTCATGGCATACTTCCACATCTGTATGTACCCATACTACGAATAATTCTGCATCTTTTTCCTTTAACTTTGCACGAAGATTGTCAAGATATTCGTTATCACGAATCTCGTCTGTAAACGGTGCATTAATTAAAACAGTATCATTGTACTCCAATGCTTCAAATGCAAAATCAAGAACAGCATAATACTCGTAATCACGAATCTCTCTCTGGAAGAAATCAGATGAACGGTTGTACTCTTCTCCAGCAACCTTGAAAATCTGCTTAGACAATACAATCAATGTATCCTTGTCGAGATATACGCAGTTTGGAAGTGCTTTTGCTAGCTTACGTGAAATAAATGTCTTGCCGCAAGCAGGTGGTGAAGTTACTAAAATCAATTTCTTCATGGTTGATGCCTCCTATATATGTACATTAAAATTCTCTATATGTTCTACTCTGTATGCCATGCATACAATAAGAACCTAATTATTTCAATATTACCACAAAAGAAAAGAACAAACAAGCATTTCCATTCCGTTTCGCCATGAAAAATGTCTGTTTGTTCTTTTTATTAATTTTATTTACTTCTTACGCAATCGCATAAATTATTTCTTTGTGATATATCCCTGTGCCTTGAGAAGCTCTGCACATAACACAGCACCACCTGCGGCGCCCCGAACCGTGTTGTGGGAAAGTCCGACAAACTTCCAGTCATAAACAGAATCCTCACGGATACGTCCAACAGAAATACCCATGCCATTCTCATAATCTACATCCAGAGTAACCTGTGGACGGTTATCCTCTTCCATATAACGGATGAACTGCTTCGGAGCACTCGGAAGTCCAAGTTCCTGCGGAACGCCCTTGTAAGACTCCAGCTTCTCGATCAGCTGTTCCTTCGTTGGGTTCTTCTTGAACTTTACAAATACGGCTGCTGTATGTCCGTTCAATACCGGTACACGGATACACTGGCATGTGATGATCGGGCTTGTCGCAGGAACGATTTCACCCTTCTCCTCATCAATATGTCCCCAGATGCGAAGTGGTTCTTTCTCAGATTTTTCTTCCTCGCCACCGATAAATGGAATAATATTTCCAACCATTTCCGGCCAGTCCTTGAATGTCTTTCCTGCTCCGGAGATCGCCTGATAGGTTGTTGCAACAACCTCATATGGTTCAAATTCCTTCCATGCGGTAAGCACCGGTGCGTAAGACTGGATGGAGCAGTTCGGCTTTACTGCTACGAAACCTCTGGTTGTACCAAGACGTTTCTTCTGGAACTCGATGACCTTCATATGCTCCGGGTTGATTTCAGGAACTACCATCGGTACGTCCGGAGTCCAGCGGTGAGCGCTGTTGTTTGAGACAACCGGGGTCTCTGTCTTCGCATATGCATCCTCGATTGCCTTGATCTCGTCCTTGGACATATCAACCGCACTGAATACGAAATCAACGGTAGAAGCAACCTCTTCTACTTCGTTTACATTGTGTACGATCAGCTTCTTAACAGCTTCCGGCATCGGTGTATCCATCTTCCAACGGTCACCAACTGCCTTTTCGTAAGTCTTACCTGCACTACGTGGGCTGGCTGCAACTGTCACAACCTCAAACCATGGATGGTTCTCAAGAAGTGAAATAAATCTCTGTCCAACCATACCGGTTGCACCAAGAATACCTACCTTTAACTTATCACTCATTTTATTATCCTCCAACTCCTGTTTACTGAATTACACGTACTTTCAATACGCCATCGATACTTGAAATAGACTTTACAGTATCTTCATCTGCCTTCTCAGAAATATCAAATACCGAGTAAGCATAATCACCTTTCGACTTGCTTACCATGTCAGACACATTGATACCCTTGGAAGCAAATGCACCAGTAAACTGCGTGATCATATTCGGAATATTCTTGTGACATACACAAACTCTTGCTGCTTCCGAACACTTGCCGGCATCGCAAGCCGGATAGTTTACGGAATTTTTGATGTTACCATTCTCAACGAAATCCATGATTTCCTTCACTGCCATCACTGCGCAGTTGTCTTCGGATTCCTCTGTCGATGCGCCAAGGTGTGGCAATGTAATTACGTTATCAACTCCGGCAATCTTCGCATTTGGGAAATCTGTTACATACTTTGCAACTTTTCCGCTTGCAAGTGCGTCAATCATATCATCGTCATTTACAAGAATATCTCTTGCAAAGTTCAGGATCTTCACACCATCCTTCATCATGGCAAATGCATCCTTATTGATCATGCCCTTCGTAGAATCAAGGGCCGGTACATGTACAGTAATGTAATCACACTCTTTGTAAATATCTTCAACATTCTTGATGTGTTTTACATGACTTGAAAGTCTCCATGCTGCGTCGACAGAGACATATGGATCATAGCCATATACTTCCATACCAAGTCGGAAAGCAATGTTTGCGACCTTGGCACCGATCGCACCAAGACCGATAACTCCAAGCTTCTTACCCATGATCTCACAGCCGGCATAGTGTTTCTTCTGCTTCTCGACTGTCTTAGCGATATTCTCATCCGATGCATTCTCCTTTACCCAGTTATAACCACCCATCAGATCTCTGGATGCGAGCAAAAGTCCTGCGATCACAAGCTCCTTTACACCGTTTGCATTGGCGCCCGGTGTGTTGAATACAACGATTCCCTTATCTGCGCACTTGTCAAGCGGGATGTTGTTGACACCTGCACCTGCACGTGCAATTGCAAGCAGATTATCGGAAAGCTCTAAATCATGCATCGCTGCACTTCTGACAAGTACCGCGTCTGCTGCTGCAAAATCGTCTACTACTTCATATGTATCATTGAACAAATCCATACCACAGGCTGCGATCGGATTCAAGCAATTAATCTTAGCCATTTTCTTCTCTCCCTTATTATGAGTTCTTCTCCTCGAAGTCCTTCATGAATGCAACTAACTTCTCAACACCCTCGATTGGCATTGCGTTGTAGATACTTGCACGCATACCACCGACTGTTCTGTGTCCCTTCAGATTTACAAAACCTGCGGCTGTTGCTTCCTTTACGAACTTGGCATCAAGTTCTTCGTCGCCAGTTACGAACGGAACATTCATCAGAGAACGATCTTCCTTCACAACAGTTCCGCGGAACATCTTAGAAGAATCCAGGAAATCATACAGGATAGCTGCCTTCTTCTCGTTGTGAATCTTCATAGCGGAAAGTCCGCCCATTTCTTTTACCCACTTGAACACCAGACCACAGATGTAAATACCGTAGCATGGAGGTGTGTTGTATAAGCTGTCGTTATCTGCCTGTGTCTTGTACTTAAGCATAGTCGGGCAGTAAGTTGGAACATCATCACGGATCAGATCCTCACGGATGATTACAACAACGACACCAGCCGGTCCTACGTTCTTCTGTACTCCAAAGTAGATCAGTCCATAGTCAGACACATTGACTGGCTGTGACAGAATATCGGAAGACATATCAGCAACAAGGATCTTGCCCTTTGTGTTTGGAAGCTTCTTGTAAGTAGTTCCGTAAATTGTATTGTTATGGCAGATATACACATAATCTGCATCCTCAGAAATCGGAAGGTCAGAGCAATCCGGAATATAGCTGAAGGTCTTGTCAGCTGACGATGCAACAATATTTACCTTTCCGTACTTTTTTGCTTCTTCGCTTGCCTTCTTTGCCCACTGACCGGTAACAATATAGTCAGCGACACCGTTTTTCATCAGGTTCATAGGAATTGCTGCAAACTGCTGTGATGCGCCGCCCTGCAGGAACAATACCTTGTAATTATCCGGAATATCCATCAGATCACGAAGGTCTTTTTCTGCTTCTTTGATAATGTTATCGTACACTTTCGAGCGATGACTCATCTCCATTACGCTCATGCCGGAACCTTTGTAATCCAGCATCTCATCTGCTGCCTGCTTCAACACTACTTCCGGTAATACGGAAGGACCTGCTGAAAAGTTAAATACTCTTGCCATTTTTCCTCTTCCTCCTACTTATTATCTAAATCCTGCTGATCAAAACAGGTTTCCAAAGCTGCTCCTGCAGCAACCATTGGCCATACCTTATCATCCTTACCGATGATACAATCAATCACAACCGGCTTATTTAATTCGATTGCCTGCTTCATGGCATCCTCAAACTCCTGAAGATTTGTAGCTCTAAAACCGGTCGCTCCAAGTGCATCCGCTACCTTCACGAAGTCAACCGAATCATCTAAGATTGTATTCGAATAACGCTTATCGTAGAACAATGTCTGCCACTGACGCACCATACCAAGCACATGGTTGTTGATTACAACCTGGATGATCGGCACATTATAACGGCTTGCCGTAGCGATCTCGTTCATATTCATACGGAAACATCCGTCTCCCGCAATGTTGATTGCCACACGGTCCGGACGTCCGTACTTGGCACCGATACAGGCACCAACGCCGTAGCCCATTGTTCCGAGTCCGCCGGATGTAAGAAGCTGTCTTGGCTCTTTGAATTTATAATACTGGGCCGCCCACATCTGATGCTGTCCTACATCAGTTGTAATTGTTGCATTGCCCTCTGTCAGCTCATAGATCTTGTTGATGATCGCCGGTCCCGAGAATTCATTCATATCCGCATGATCCGGATACTGCTCTTTGAGTGCATCAATCTGTGCTCTCCACTCCGGCTTCTTAGACGCCTTGATTCTGGTAGAGATCATCTTCAGTATTTCTTTGGCATCACCGACAACACTTGCATCAACTTCCACGTTCTTATTGATTTCTGCTGCATCAACATCAATATGTAAAATCTTTGCCTGATTTGCAAACTTACTTGCATTACCGGTTACACGGTCTGAGAATCTCGCACCTACGACAATTACAAGGTCTGCCTGATTAATGCCAAAGTTTGAAACCTTGGTTCCATGCATACCAATCATGCCTGTGTAACGGTCATCCGTTCCCGGAAATGCACCCTTACCCATCAATGTATCACAGACAACTGCATCAATTTTCTCTGCAAATTTTTTCAGTTCCTTGGACGCATCTGCCGCAACAACACCACCACCGACAAGAATCATCGGTTTCTTCGAATTCTCAATCATCTTAATCGCTGTGTCGATATCCTCTGCACGGATTGTCTTGGTCACGCGTTCGATTGGCTCCGGTGCCTTCGGCTCATAGTCTGCAACATTTGCAGTAACATCCTTTGTAATATCGACAAGAACCGGGCCCGGTCTGCCTGACTGCGCGATTTTAAATGCACGGCGGATTGTATCTGCCAGTTCATGTACATTCTTTACAATAAAGCTATGCTTCGTGATCGGCATAACTACACCTGCAATATCAATCTCCTGAAAGCTGTCCTTTCCAAGAAGAGAAACACCTACGTTTGCGGTGATTGCAACAAGTGGAATCGAATCCATATATGCGGTTGCAATACCGGTTACAAGATTTGTTGCACCCGGACCGGAAGTTGCCATACATACGCCAACCTTACCAGTCGCTCTTGCATATCCATCTGCTGCATGGCTTGCGCCCTGCTCATGGGATGTCAGGACATGGTGAATCTCATCCTGATGCTTATACAATGCATCATAGACATTCAGGATCGTTCCTCCCGGATATCCAAATACTGTGTCAACGCCCTGTTCTTTCAGACATTCAATCACTATTTCTGATCCAGTTAATTGTTTCATAAACTTCTCCTTATCTACATACAACTTGATTTATCCTTTTTCTTCCTGTCAGATAACCAATATCTGATAGGATAGCACATTGTTTTGAATTATTCAATATATTTTACTTCAACTCCAAAACTGCACCGCGGTTGCCGGATGTTACCATCTTTGCATATCTTGCCAGATATCCGGTTGTTACCTTTGGTTCTCTTGGTGTCCATGCCTCTTTCCGTTTTGCAAGTTCCTCATCGGAAACCTTCACATTGATCGTACATGCATCAATATCAATACTGATGATATCACCCTCTTCAATCAAAGCGATCGGGCCTCCAACAGCTGCCTCCGGTGAGATATGTCCGATAGAAGCACCACGGCTTGCACCTGAGAAACGGCCATCTGTAATCAGTGCTACCGAAGAGCCAAGTCCCATACCCGCAATCGCAGATGTCGGGTTCAGCATCTCACGCATACCAGGACCGCCCTTTGGTCCTTCGTAACGGATAACAACAACATCACCTTCCACAATTTTGCCACCCTTAATAGCCGCAATTGCATCTTCTTCACATTCAAACACACGTGCCGGACCTTCATGCTGCAACATCTCCGGAACAACCGCAGACCGCTTGACTACAGAGCCGTCCGGTGCGATATTTCCTTTCAATACGGCAAGTCCGCCGGTTGAGCTGTATGGGTTTGCCATCGGGCGGATAACTTCCGGATTCAGGTTCTTATGTCCCTTTACAGCCTCTCCGATTGTCTTGCCGGTTACTGTCATGCAATCTTCATTGATCAGTCCTGCCTCACAGAGCTGGTTGATAACCGCATACACGCCGCCGGCCTCATTTAAGTCCTCCATATATGTCGGGCCTGCCGGTGCTAAGTGGCAGAGATTCGGTGTTTTTGCACTGATCTCATTTGCCATGGAAATATCAAAGTCAAATCCGATTTCATGTGCGATTGCCGGGATGTGAAGCATGGAGTTTGTAGAGCATCCAAGTGCCATATCCACTGTCAACGCATTCATGATAGCATCCTTTGTAATAATATCTCTCGGACAGATATTCTTCTTGTACATCTCCATAACGGCATAACCGGCACGCTTTGCAAGCTTCAGTCTCTCAGAATATACTGCCGGGATTGTTCCATTTCCAGGGAGTCCCATACCAAGTGCCTCTGTCAGACAGTTCATAGAGTTTGCAGTATACATACCGGAGCATGATCCACAGGTCGGACATGCATGGCACTCGAAATCGTTAACATCCTCTTCGCTCATCTTGCCTGCCGCATAAGAACCAACTGCCTCGAACATAGATGAAAGGCTTGTCTTATGTCCTTTCACATGTCCCGCAAGCATTGGGCCACCGGATACGAATACAGTCGGTACATTGACTCTGGCTGCCGCCATCAGAAGTCCCGGTACATTCTTATCGCAGTTCGGGATCATGACAAGTGCATCAAACTGATGTGCAACTGCCATACACTCGGTTGAATCTGCAATCAGGTCTCTTGTTACAAGGGAATACTTCATTCCGATATGTCCCATCGCGATACCATCGCAGACAGCAATTGCCGGGAACATCACAGGTGTTCCGCCTGCTTCTGCCACGCCAAGCTTAACTGCCTGTGCAATCTTATCCAAGTTCATATGTCCGGGTACGATCTCGTTGTAAGAACATACGATACCGACCAACGGTTTCTTCATTTCTTCTTCTGTCATTCCAAGGGCATTGAACAAGCTTCTGTGTGGTGCCTGCTGCATGCCAACCTTTACGTTATCACTCTTCATCTTTTTTCTTCCTTTCTCTTCACATACTGCTAGCAATTGTGAAACATCTACATATTTCACATATATTTCAATTTGATTCATTCCATATACAATGTATTGAAACTAAGAAGTACTAGATGTTCTGATTTACACTGTCTATGTATACGCAACCGCCGTCAATTCGCCATCCATGGCTCAGTGACGGCTTGTTTGAACATCGTGTTCAAACATTGCTTCTTTATTTTCAGAACATCAAGAACTTCTAAGTTTCAAACATATCGCATATATTCATGAATCAAAATTGAAATATACGAACGATTTCTTCTCCGTTTCACAATTGTCTATCTCTCACTTCAAAATTATCATAATAATTCTTCCTTACTACCCTAAATCCGTTCTACGATCTTGTCGCCCATCTCGTTACAGCCGACAAGTGTTGTGCCTTCGGATACGATATCGCATGTACGGAAACCATCTATAAGCACCTGCTTGACTGCGTTCTCGATTGCATCTGCTTCTTTGTCGAGGTCAAATGTGTAGCGGAGCATCATCGCTGCGGAAAGAATCGTTGCAATCGGGTTTGCCTTGTCCTGTCCGGCAATATCCGGTGCAGAACCGCCGCTTGGCTCGTACATACCGAACTTTGTCTCGTTTAAGGATGCAGATGCCAGCATACCGATGGAACCTGTGATCATAGATGCCTCATCGGATAAGATATCGCCAAACATATTCTCTGTTAATACGACGTCAAACTGTGCCGGATCCTTGACGAGCTGCATTGCACAGTTATCAACAAGCATATGCTCGTATGTAACTTCCGGATAATCCTTTGCAACCTCTTCCACGATTTTTCTCCAAAGTCTGGATGAATCGAGCACGTTTGCCTTATCGACACTTGTTACCTTCTTGCGGCGCTTCATTGCGATATCAAAGCCCTTGATTGCGATGCGGCGGATCTCATTTTCGTTATAAGTCAGTGTATCTACCGCTGTCATCACACCGTCTACTTCCTTTGTCTCTCTTGCTCCAAAGTAAAGGCCACCAGTCAGCTCACGCATGATCATCATATCGAAGCCGCGGTCTGCGATTTCTTCTTTCAAAGGACATGCACCCTTTAACTGCTCATAGAGATTCGCCGGTCTTAAGTTTGCAAAAAGTCCTAACTCCTTACGGATCTTCAGAAGTCCGGCTTCCGGTCTCTTCTCCGGCGGGAGCTTATACCAAGGCGATGTGCTTGTATTGCCACCGATAGAACCAAGCAAAACCGCATCACTCGCCTTCGCTCTTGCGACCGCTTCGTCTGTCAGCGGAACACCATGTGCATCAATCGAACATCCGCCCATCAGAAGCTGCTCATAATTAAATGTATGTCCAAACTTTTCTCCGACTGCATCTAACACCTTCATTGCCTGTGTGACAACCTCAGGGCCGATACCGTCGCCCTTTATAACTGCTATATTACAATTCATGATTCATCCTCCAAACTACTATCTTTTACTCTGCCACTAACGATTAAACAAATGCTTTCGCTTCTTGAAATATATGATATTACAGATCAACAACACGACCGATGCTGCAATAGAGCTGTATGTCGATGTATAATCCACGGCAACCTCTCCGCCCACAATGCTGCTCACAGCTGCATAATACGCAATCGAAAGGACAATATTTGCTGCCAGCATCCCAATATACATTGCCGGTCCCGCTTTCTTGAAATCTGCCAGTATGAATCGTGTTACCAGCGCAAATATACCAAGTGCTATAAAACAGATTCCAATGATCGTATCCACACCCTTCAACCCAGGGAAGTAATTGTAAACGTATGTCAGATCATCTGCATCCAGTCCGTAGATACTGCCACTCAGCAACCGCCAGCCGTTCCAGAATCCGGATATTGCAGCCACAAACAACTGAAAATAAATCACAAATTTGAACCACTTCATGCCAAGCACCGGCTGCGCTGCATACTGCTGCACGCCCTGCTGTGGCGTCTGGTTGTAAATTTCCTGCTGACCGTACATATTCTGTTGCGGTGCCTGATTGTACGTTCCCTGCTGGTTGTACATATTCTGTTGCGGTGCCTGATTGTACGTTCCCTGCTGGTTAAACATGTTCTGCTGCTGATTTACCTGTGCACCGGCACCGATATAGGCACCGCAGAACGGGCAGGTCAACTGTCCGTCCTGCACCTGATTTCCGCAATTACCACAAACTGCCATAGATTTGTTCCTCCCAAAATCAATTTATTTTTCTTTTGCATTGATGTAGTTGATCAGACCGCCCTCTTTGATGATCTTCTGCATAAACGGTGGGAATGCCTGTCCCTTAAATTCCGTTCCCTTTGTCTTGTTGTAGATCATACCACTGTCAAAATCAACCTCTACCATATCGCCTGCTTCAATTCCCTTAGCAGCTTCCGGACATTCAATGATTGGAAGTCCGATGTTGATTGCATTACGATAGAAAATTCTTGCAAATGTCTCAGCGATTACACAACTGATACTGGATGCTTTGATTGCGATTGGTGCATGTTCTCTGGATGAACCGCATCCAAAGTTCTTGTTTGCTACCATGATATCGCCCGGTTTCACACGCTTTACGAAGTCCTTATCAATATCTTCCATACAGTTTTTCGCAAGTTCCGCAGGATCTGAGGAATTCAGATATCTTGCCGGAATGATTACGTCTGTATCCACATTGTCGCCATATTTATGTACTGTTCCGTATGCTTTCATAATTTCTCCCTCCATCTAGTTCAATTCACATGGGCAGCTGATTTTGCCCGTAATCGCAGATGCTGCTGCAACAGCAGGACTTGCCAGATATACCTCGGAATCCACATGTCCCATTCGTCCGACAAAGTTACGGTTTGTTGTAGAAACGCACTTTTCACCGGCTGCCATAACACCCATATGTCCACCTAAGCATGGTCCACAGGTTGGAGTTGATACGATTGCGCCTGCCTCGATAAATGCCTTTGTCAGACCTTCCTCAAGCATCTGCAAGTAAACCTCCTGTGTGCCCGGGATTACGATCACACGCACACCCTTTGCCACATGTCTGCCCTTGATGATATCCGCAGCAATACGCATATCGGAGATTCTTCCGTTTGTACAAGAACCGATTACTACCTGATCAATCTTGATATCACCAACTTCATCGATTGTCTTTGTGTTCTCCGGAAGATGCGGGAATGCAACGGTTGGCTTCAAAGACGAGAGATCAATCGTATATTCCTCATCGTATACTGCGTCGGCGTCTGCCTCGTACTTTGTATACGACTTTGTAGAATGTTCCTTCATGTAAGCTTCTGTCTGCTCATCGACTGGGAAAATACCGTTCTTTGCGCCTGCCTCGATTACCATGTTTGCAATCGTGAAACGATCATCCATAGTAAGGTTCTTGATACCATCACCAACAAACTCCATAGACTTATAGAGAGCGCCGTCCACACCAATCATACCAATGATGTGAAGAATCACGTCTTTACCACTGATATATGGTGCCTTCTCTCCTATGATATTAAACTTGATTGCAGATGGCACCTTAAACCATGCCTTACCTGTTACCATACCGGCTGCCATATCCGTACTGCCGACACCTGTGGAGAATGCGCCAAGGGCACCATAGGTACATGTATGTGAATCGGCACCGATGCATGTCTCGCCTGCAACGATCAATCCTTTTTCCGGAAGCAATGCATGCTCGATTCCCATCTCTCCGACATCAAAGAAATTCACGATTTCATTTTCACCGGAGAACTCACGTACGCATTTACAATGCTCTGCGCTCTTAATATCTTTATTCGGTGTGAAGTGATCCATAACAAGCGCAATCTTGCTCTTATCAAACACTTCTTTCTTATTAAACTTTTCCATCTCATGAATGGCAACCGGTGTTGTGACATCGTTACCAAGCACTAAATCCAAATCTGCCTCAATCAACTGTCCTGCTTCCACACTTGCAAGACCTGCATGTTTCGCAAGTATTTTCTGCGTCATGGTCATTCCCATAATCATTTCCTCCTGGTTCTACTGATAATGTCTGAATCATACCATATTTCTTTCCATAATTACAATATATAATATGAATATTAATCATAACTTGTAGTTATATATCAATTATGTTATCATATAAACATAATCACGATCGTTGCTATACAGAATTTTTGTTTACTCATTATGTGGAAGGGTTGATTTATATGTTCGATAATCTGAATTATTACAGAGTATTTTATACCGTTGCAAATACCGGAAATATCAGCAAAGCCGCCGATATGCTTTTCATCAGCCAGCCTGCAATCTCAAAAGCGATTGCAAAACTCGAGGACGGGCTGCACGTGAAGCTTTTTTTGCGTTCTTCCAAGGGCGTGACGCTGACTGACGAAGGACAGGTTTTATACAACCATATTGAGAAAGCATTCTCGAATATCTCACAAGGCGAAGACGAAATACGACATATCCATGAACTCGGCATCGGGCAGTTAAAGATCGGGGTCAGCACTTCTCTTTGCAAACATATTTTATTGGACAAACTGCAGACCTTTATTTCAGAAAACCCCCATATCAAGGTTATCATCGACTGCCACTCAACAGTCAACACACTGAAACTTCTAAATGACGGCCGCATAGATATCGGCCTGATCTGCAAGACAGATATTCCGTCCGGCTTTGAATACCAGGATATCAGTACAATCCACGACATCTTCGTCGTAAACGAAGCCTATCTTTCTAACCTGCATCTGCGGGAACAGGAGGAACTAGTGCCGGAGCAAGTAAACGCATGGCTTTTCGCCGGAAATCTGATTGGAATTATGGGGAATATACAGGATGCTGGTACAGACGAAAGCCGAAAAAATAACCGCCTGTCTGTACAATCCGAAAATGAAGCCAGATTTGCCATGAAAGATATTTTGGAAAAATCAAATCTGATGTTACTGGAAAAGAATAATATTACACGAACGCATATTGATGATTATCTGGAATCTGAGGGCATTCACCCTCAGCAGATCCTCGAAGTGAATAATATGGATCTGCTGATTGACTTTGCCGCTATCGGTATGGGAGTTGCCAGTGTTGTGCGGGAATTTGCAACCGATTATCTGGCAGCCGGCCAGATTTTAGAACTTCCACTCTCCCATCCGGTTGCAGAGCGCACTGTCGGGTTCGTATACCCGAAAAGCCGGGAGAAATCAGAAGTATTACGGAAATTTCTTGGGATGTGGGGATGCTAAATTCCCATCTTCTTCATCAACGCCTCTTGAAGCACCTGAGAAAAATTGATATCATG